>WBZP01000417.1_pt1 | contig 58320 bp, 48 predicted proteins | sample 5204301 | NCBI WGS metagenome assembly WBZP01 (sample SAMN12412401, study PRJNA552823) | activated sludge metagenome | isolation source: activated sludge from nitrification reactor of wastewater treatment plant... | place: USA: Pennsylvania | collected 2017 | reverse complement strand
GCATGCCCCCGTGGTGCCCACTGCTGGCTGCTGCCGTGGGAACGGATATATCTGCCCGGCTGGCGTGCGCCTGGAAACGGGCAGCGCATCTGTTGCCAGCGTTCTTTGCGGGAAGGGGCTTGGGGGGGAACCGGCACAGGTTCCCCCAATCGGGGGCACGGGGGCGACGCGCCCCGAAAATATACAAGCAGTTTCAGTGCTCTCTCTGAGCCGAAGGACGAATGAACTTGAAGCGCAGCGGATTGGCCCATTCGCCGTTGCGCGTTTCAGTGCGCTCTCTGAGCCGAAGGACGAATGAAAATCTGCGCTGGGAACCGATCGACCCGACGCGCCGGTTTCAGTGCTCTCTCTGAGCCGAAGGACGAATGAACAGCCCGATCGTCACGCGCGGTGCCCGCCCGGTCTGTTTCAGTGCGCTCTCTGAGCCGAAGGACGAATGAAAAAAACGCTGAATCCGTTTGGGACAGCACGTGGAGGTTTCAGTGCTCTCTCTGAGCCGAAGGACGAATGAATAGATTTTCCGCTGCGCGCGCCGGTTGATCAGGTTGTTTCAGTGCTCTCTCTGAGCCGAAGGACGAATGAAAGATGCTGAGTTAATCGCCTATATTCAACGCGCGGTGTTTCAGTGCTCTCTCTGAGCCGAAGGACGAATGAACCCTCCCTGCCGTCAAGTACGCCGCTGAAGCGGCAAGTTTCAGTGCTCTCTCTGAGCCGAAGGACGAATGAACGCCTGTGCGCCCGAGGCGGCGAAGTTTCTCGCCCCGTTTCAGTGCTCTCTCTGAGCCGAAGGACGAATGAACCAGGAGTGCTGCGACGTTTTCCACAAGCACGTAGCGGTTTCAGTGCTCTCTCTGAGCCGAAGGACGAATGAACGCATTACTGGCGCGCACGAACGCGCATCGGCGGTTAGGTTTCAGTGCTCTCTCTGAGCCGAAGGACGAATGAACAGCAACCCTACATGCCATTTCGGCGCTGTGGCCTTGTTTCAGTGCTCTCTCTGAGCCGAAGGACGAATGAACGCTCGCGGCGCAGGGGTACGCCGGGCGCATTGCCAGTTTCAGTGCTCTCTCTGAGCCGAAGGACGAATGAACCAATCTGCGGCAGGGCCGCCAGTCGCCGCCCAAACGTTTCAGTGCTCTCTCTGAGCCGAAGGACGAATGAACCAATATCTGCCGCTTGCTCGGGTGGCAGCAGCGTTGTTTCAGTGCTCTCTCTGAGCCGAAGGACGAATGAACCACTCACGAGCTGCACAATCTCGCGCCGAAGCGCGTTTCAGTGCGCTCTCTGAGCCGAAGGACGAATGAACTGTTCGCGCTCTACAGCGGCGGCGTGCAAGCGGAGTTTCAGTGCTCTCTCTGAGCCGAAGGACGAATGAACCTGTTGATGGGGTGCCCCCCGCAATCGGCTTAGAGTGTTTCAGTGCTCTCTCTGAGCCGAAGGACGAATGAACTGCTTCTGCCGGTGGTTCCGCCAGCTTGCAATACGTTTCAGTGCTCTCTCTGAGCCGAAGGACGAATGAACGTGGCAGCGTCCTGGCCTCAGTGGCTATTCTTGGAGTTTCAGTGCTCTCTCTGAGCCGAAGGACGAATGAACCTATTCGTTGTTCGCCTACAGTTCGCTCTATCGAGTTGTTTCAGTGCTCTCTCTGAGCCGAAGGACGAATGAACGGCGAACAACGAATAGGTGAGCACAGGTATTGGCGTTTCAGTGCTCTCTCTGAGCCGAAGGACGAATGAACCTACATTCCAAGACGTTAAATAATTCGATTTTAGTTTCAGTGCTCTCTCTGAGCCGAAGGACGAATGAAACCGCTACATTCCAAGACGTTAAATAATTCGATTTTAGTTTCAGTGCTCTCTCTGAGCCGAAGGACGAATGAACCGGGGATGGCGGCGGTGGCGATGCCGTACACCAGCTGTTTCAGTGCTCTCTCTGAGCCGAAGGACGAATGAACGCCGCGCCCCAGTGCCTGTGGCTGGCCCGCCGTCTGTTTCAGTGCTCTCTCTGAGCCGAAGGACGAATGAACTGAGGCCAAGATAAATTGGTTGAGGACGCAGGTGGTTTCAGTGCTCTCTCTGAGCCGAAGGACGAATGAACCACGGCACGATGTTCCTGCGAGGCTTCTTGCAAGGTTTCAGTGCTCTCTCTGAGCCGAAGGACGAATGAACCTAAAGGAAGGAAACCGCTATGGCTAAATGGGTAAGTTTCAGTGCTCTCTCTGAGCCGAAGGACGAATGAACCAAGCATCTGCATCACAATCACCTCTGCCTAGAAACCAGTTTCAGTGCTCTCTCTGAGCCGAAGGACGAATGAACGATGCCACGACCAACGGTCATGGCTGGTACTGGCTTGTTTCAGTGCTCTCTCTGAGCCGAAGGACGAATGAACCGCGCGCGCGGGCTGCCCGGTCTGTGGCGCTGGCAGTTTCAGTGCTCTCTCTGAGCCGAAGGACGAATGAACGACGCTCGAGTATTCAGCAAACAGCAATGTTACCAGTTTCAGTGCGCTCTCTGAGCCGAAGGACGAATGAACTGCGAAAGCGGCAACCAGCCAGATAAGCGCAGTATGTTTCAGTGCTCTCTCTGAGCCGAAGGACGAATGAACGCAGATGACGGCGGACATTGACCACTTCGCCAGTAGGTTTCAGTGCTCTCTCTGAGCCGAAGGACGAATGAACCATTGCCCCGCCGATAATTGCGCTGATGGGATCCAGTTTCAGTGCTCTCTCTGAGCCGAAGGACGAATGAACTACTGGCATGGAACGCCGTTCTTGTTCATCGCGCGGGTTTCAGTGCTCTCTCTGAGCCGAAGGACGAATGAACCACAGGCGCGCGCGCTGGGCTGCGCGCTGGGCGAGGTTTCAGTGCTCTCTCTGAGCCGAAGGACGAATGAACATCGCGTTCGGACAGGTTGTTTCAATTGACGCCAGTTTCAGTGCTCTCTCTGAGCCGAAGGACGAATGAACTTAATTCAGCGGTTTTGTTACCATTCCATACCTGAGTGTTTCAGTGCTCTCTCTGAGCCGAAGGACGAATGAACTGTACTGCGACACAGATAGTATTCACGTCGTTCAGTTTCAGTGCTCTCTCTGAGCCGAAGGACGAATGAACGCGCTTTCGCTTGCTACACTGTTCGTTATGGTGGTGTGTTTCAGTGCTCTCTCTGAGCCGAAGGACGAATGAACCCCCCGCGAAAATCGCAGGGGCTGTATGTCTTTGGTGTTTCAGTGCTCTCTCTGAGCCGAAGGACGAATGAACGTCGGTGAGCGATATTGAGGCGCTGCTGGAAAGCGTGTTTCAGTGCTCTCTCTGAGCCGAAGGACGAATGAACTTTGAGATAGAATACAAAGACAAGATGGCCCAAAGTTTCAGTGCTCTCTCTGAGCCGAAGGACGAATGAACTCTAAATACACTTTTTTACCCGCAGGGACAAAATATGTTTCAGTGCTCTCTCTGAGCCGAAGGACGAATGAACCTGGCGCTGACCGAGTGGATGTTCGCGCTCTACAGGTTTCAGTGCTCTCTCTGAGCCGAAGGACGAATGAACCGCAGCGACTAGCTCCACGTCCGTGCGTTCGGGATGTTTCAGTGCTCTCTCTGAGCCGAAGGACGAATGAACCTAAAAGTGCAAGCGCAAGAACAGTATCCACAATCGTTTCAGTGCTCTCTCTGAGCCGAAGGACGAATGAATTTCGGGAATTCCACTATACGGGAAACCACCCGAAGTTTCAGTGCTCTCTCTGAGCCGAAGGACGAATGAACGCGTATGACATCCTGTCCGCGCACGCAATGCTGTGCGTTTCAGTGCTCTCTCTGAGCCGAAGGACGAATGAACAAAGCCAGTTGCTGGAAGCGCAAATCAAGCTGGTGTTTCAGTGCTCTCTCTGAGCCGAAGGACGAATGAACGCGGGTGCGAAGCGCACGGTGACCGACCTCATCGTGAAGTTTCAGTGCTCTCTCTGAGCCGAAGGACGAATGAACCCGTCGCTCGGGCGATGTGCAGAACGTTAGTCAGGTTTCAGTGCTCTCTCTGAGCCGAAGGACGAATGAACCAGCTCCATATGTGGTTTCCTTTCTGGTATTAAGGGGTTTCAGTGCTCTCTCTGAGCCGAAGGACGAATGAACGTTAGGATTGGTAGGGGGAGACCGGCTAGGTGTCAGGTTTCAGTGCTCTCTCTGAGCCGAAGGACGAATGAACTCGACGGCAGCACGATTAAGCCGCTCCTCGATGATCGGTTTCAGTGCTCTCTCTGAGCCGAAGGACGAATGAACACCAGGCCACCTTTAACACGGCGATCGAGAACTTCAAGTTTCAGTGCTCTCTCTGAGCCGAAGGACGAATGAACCCCGTGTACACCGGCCATGTGATTGCCGTCCACGCGTTTCAGTGCTCTCTCTGAGCCGAAGGACGAATGAACGTCCTCATCTGCATCGACCTTCTTCACATCCTCGGGGGTTTCAGTGCTCTCTCTGAGCCGAAGGACGAATGAACCCAGGCGGTATTGCGTATTGCAGGCATCGTTTGGGCCAAATATGGCCGCTTTCGTCGCGCAGCGGCCCGCCTGTGCCGCCGCTTGCTGCTTGCAAGCATATCACCAGGCCCGCCGATTCGCAACTCGGTTTTTGCGCCAAAACCCCGCCAATTTGCGAACGCGCGCATACCGCATTGGGCCGCACAAAACGCGCCCGCGCCACTATTTCGGCAGCGCCGTAGCCGCCCTATACACCTGCCTGCGTGGGCAAGTTGCGAACGAACGCGCGTAGCAGCCGGTTTTCTCGCTGTTTCATACCACATCGTTGCAAAACCGCCTGAATTCGCAGGCAATACACGGCCTTCGGCTGGTTGGCGCTCCCGGCATGCGCTCGCCGTGTACCATTGCCTGCATCGCTGTTACCGCCTGGCCCACCTGCGCCCGCAAGCGCGGCGTGATTGCGAGTGGCTCGGCCTGCCGTAGCGGAATCGAGTAGAAGAAGCCGCGCCGCACCGGGATACCCCAGGTCGCTTCGAGCAGCAGCGCATAGGCCGCGAGCTGAAGCTTGAAATGCGGCCCGGCTGGCCGTTCGCTATCTTTATACTCCACCACAATTGCCTCGGTAGCCTGGCTGCGGCTAGGCACCGCTATCGCAAGATCGAGCCGCCCGCGCAATCCCAGCGCCGCCGAACGCAGCCCAATATCGAAGGCGCGCTCGCCTGCCTCTAGCCCATAGCTGCGCAGCGAGCGCCGCTCCTCGCGCCCGGTTTCGTCGGCATGGCTGCGAATGCCTGCGCGCATTAAGTCGGTGAGCGGGCGCAGCTCGGGCGCGCAATAGCGGTAAAACAGCACGCGTGGGCAGTATACCCACTGCTTCAGGTCAGTTACTTCAAACAGCAGCTGCTCGGCGGCTGGCACTTCGGCAAATTCAGGCATCGCGGCCCTCTTGCTGAATAATGCGCCGTCCGCGCCAGCATGCCTCGTCGAGCGCGAAAAGCTGCACATTGCCATCGCGGCGGCCCAGCCGGTGCTGCAGCTCAACAAACAGGGCGCGCTGCTGGGCGCGGGTCAGGTCGCCGGTGAAGGCGCTAAACTGCACGCGCTGCAACCCATAATCAAGGCAGGCGTCGGCCACCTTCTGGCGCGCGCGGTCGTTGGGAATATCGTAAATCACCAGGCATTGCATCGCCAGCCCTCGGGTTGTCATAAAGGATGAATGACGAAGGATGAAGGGCGAAGGATGAAGCAGAACAGCCTCTTGCCGCTGCCAAACTTCCGCCCGCCTACCAGCCCATCACAAACGGCGTGTATTCGGCCCGCTCGCCGCGCACAAACGTGGCAATATGGCGCGCCTGGCATTGCAGAATATGGCGCAGCGGCTGGCGCTTGCCCTCGTATAGCTCGGTCGATTCCATGCGTTCGAGCACCTTGTTGGCGATCCGCTTGCGCGAGTCTGCATCCAGCCGCCCATCGTCGTCGTGCCCAATCGCGAAGCCGCGATTGACCTGCCCAATCAGCGTGCGATCGACCACCGCCTGGCGGAATTCCTCAATCAGGTCGAGCGTCAGGCTGGGCTTGCCCGGCCGGTCGGCGTGCAGAAACCCGGCGTTTGGCTCAAGCCCGGCCAACAGCAGCGCCACGCGCACCTGCGAGCGCAGCACCGCGTAGCCATAGTTCAGCGCCTGGTTAAAGCGGTCGGTTGCGCCCTGGGTTTCGCGGCCCGGCCAGCCCAGCTCGGTAGGAATAAGCTGGGCCACCGCCTGCCAGTAGCGCGCCGCCGCGCGACCCTCGCCGCCCATCAGCGCCGCGCGTATGCCCTCGTCAATCGGCCCCGGCCCGGCACCAATCCGCCCCAGCGCGGGCAGCGGGTCGAGCACTTCGGTGGCGGCCTGCATCAGCGCGGCGTGCAGCGCCGGGTCGGCATCCTTACGGTATTTTGCGGCGTAGCGTAGCATATTCGCCTGGCTTTGAATTTTGCCGCTGGTGAAGGCGTGCGCCAGCTGCACACCGCGCGCATCCTCGTAAGCGCGCAGCTGGGCGCGCTTGGTAAGCGCCATGCCGCTCAGGGCACTGGGGAACAGCGTGCCATAGTCGTCGCCGGTATTGCCGTTAAGGAAGTGGATGGGAATGCCTTCTTCGCAGCACACCCGCACCACGTCGCTGCTCAAGCCCACGCCGTTACTCACAATCAGCACTTGCTCAAGGTGCATAATCGGCACCTCGGCCAGGCGCTGCTTCCCCTGTTCAACGCGCAAACGGCCCTGGTGCTTGGCCACAAATGCGCCGCGTGTTTCAACGATCAAGTGCATCGTGCGCTCCTTCGCCGGGCGAGCCGGCGCCAATGCTATACCAGCCATCGCCCTTCACCGCATTTTTGCCAACGTGCAGCAGGCTGCCCCACACCAGCAGCTCGCGTAGCGGGGCCAGCTCGCCCGCCAGCGTCACGCTGCCAATTAGTCCGCCGATTGGCGTGCTGCTGCGCGTGCGTGCCGAGTAGCTCACCACATCGATCCAGCGGGTTTCGTCGGCGGCAACCTGGATGCGCGTGATATAGTCGGGCAGCGCCAGGTAATCGCTAATTGGCTTACCGCCGCCATATGCGCGGGCCAGCTCATCGAGCCGCCGCGCCAGCCGGGCGAAAAATGGCCGTGGCTCAAAGCGGTGTACTAGCCGCTTGTCTTCAACCAGGCGCAGCGGTGTATGAAAGTGCAGCGTCAGGCGCTCGCTTGGCAGCGCCGCCGCCGCCGCGCGCACATCTTCGGGCGTTACTGGCAGCCCTGGTGCCTGTACCTGCTGATGGCCGCGCTGGTACAGCAGCTGGCGCTCGTCGCGCAACATATGCACTGCCGAAATCGCCATAATATGCAGCCCACCGCGCCGCCCGTTATTCGCCGCCATGCGCCGCCCCAGCCCATTCCGCTCGATCGCCTGTGCGGCCATAAAGATGTATGGGAACAGCTGCGCCGTAGGCCCCAATAGCGTCAGGCCAAAGGTCAGCGTTTCGCCGGGGGCGTAGGTGCGCGCGCTGTCCGCCAATGGTGGGCGGATGACATATGGGCGCGGGCGCTGCGTGCCGCCAGGTTCGCCTTCCTCGCGCATTGGCGCGATCAGCGCCGCCACCGCGCATAGCGGGTGCTGGTTGATGCCAGGCGCGCTGAATGGGCAGGCGGCGCAGGAGGGCGCGCCTTTGTTGGTGCAAAACTGTTCCAACAGCCCACCCACCACCGCGCCGCGTATCGCCGAGCCAGCCTGGTCATCAAGCGCCAGCGGCGTGGTGGCGGTGGCGCTCAGCTCGAGGTGGTGCGACGTGAGGGTCATAGGGTAGACCTTTCGTTTCATGCAGCGCATGAGCGTATTACGGTGGCTGTCATCGTAGCCACGCAGGCGGGTGGCTCGGCGATGGTTGAGTGGGCACTGAAGCGTAAAGTATTAATCGCCATCCAAATCCGATGTGTGATTGAATTGCAGCCCGGCATGCGTAGTGTATGGAAGCTTTGCAATCCAGGCTACACGCTTCCCTTCGGCCTCGGCAGGTTGAATCAAGCCCTGGTTGCGCAATATGGCAAATTTCTGCTTACTGATGCTCACCAACAGATCATTTGCTTCAATGAATTCATCGTCCATTAAACATTTGATATATTCTTCTTCAAACTGTCTGGGCACTACTTCAACGCCATCAAACAGGCTTTCAAATGCTTCTTCCTTCTGGTCGTCGCTATTGAAAGGCCGCAGGCTTTGCAACAGATTTACTGCGTTCTGAACGATTCGCTCGTAATCGGCCTGCCATTGTGAATATACTTCTGGGTCAGCATAGATGCGATCCAGCCAGGTGTTGATGGCTGCCTCATCAATATCAGCATCATTGTGCAGCTTCAATTCGGCCAGTGTAACGCGAACAATATGCCCTGATTGCGCTTTGTCTTTGTGTCGGCCATACACCCCTTGCCCGTCATCGGGCGCACAAAAAACATAGACCGGGCATATACCACGCTTGCACTGCCGATTAACGCGCCCAAAACGTTGCAATAATGCTTCCAATGGTGCTGGATCGGTATAAATCGTTTCCAGATCAATATTTAAGCTAACTTCAACAACTTGCGTCGCAATCAAGGCTAGTGGTTTGCGCGCCGCAAGCGGAACATCAACGCCACAAAGATCGCGGATCGCTTGTTCTTTCTTGTTGCGATCACGGAAGATATAGCGACTATGAATTAACAGTAATTCATCCTTGCTGAGGCCAGCTTTATGAAGTGCCGCATATACTGCTTGCGCGCGCTGCACTGTGTTAACACAAACCAGCACTTGTTTGCCTTTGCGAACATCGGTCACAATTCGCTCAATTCCATCCTCTAGCAATCCGCCTTCTAACAAATGCAAGCGATGGCGGCGAAATATTTGAAAGATCGTTTCGTCGGCCTGAATAAGCGTGTATGTTCCAAGTGCATCGGCCAGCCTTGAACGTATGATGCCCGGAAATGTTGCTGACATGATGAAAAAACGAGCATGGTAATGTTCGCGCAGATATTTCACCAGCGCAATGATTAACGCCAGGCGAGTGGGTTCATAGGCATGAATCTCATCAAAAATAAACGATGCGCCTGCGTAATCGGTGAGAATAGCTTCAAAGCCACGCAATTGAAACATTGCTTTGAGCATCTGGTATGGGCTGAAGATTTTGAGCGGGCACGCATTAAGCGTATTAATATTCTTTTTCCAGCGCGCCTGTTTCGCCGCTGTTGCGGCCCAGGTGTCGCTGTCGAGCAAACGTGCATACATCGCTTGTACTGCGCGCCCGTGCTGCAAACCCACGGCTTCATCGCCAAAGCCGCATTCCTTATCCCGCAGGCGATCATACATGGCATTCATGCTTGCCTGGTAAGGGAGCGCGTAAAACAGGCGCGTTACTGGTTGCGTGCCATCGCCCAATGCCCAATAAAGTGCCGATTCTGTTTTGGCGCTGCCGGTTGGCGCAATCAATAGCGCCGAGCCTTGAACCGTGGCGCTGGTACGCTGGTGCATGTAGGCATCATCGAAGGCTGCGGCTGGGCTTGCCTTCTGGCGGATTCGCATCGCCAGGCTGCGCCATTCTTCCTGCACGGGTGGTGGCATTTTCGGCAGGTGCGCCGAGGCCATATGATCCGCGCTGGTTGTAAGGCCGCGGAGCAAAACGAGAAACGTGATAAACGAAAGGTTCTTGGATTGCGTAAGTTTAGTGACAAAGCGGCGATAGCGCTGCAACCGTGTACGTGTAGTCGTTGCACCCCGATGTTTTACATATGCAATTGCTTCTGCTTGCCCTTGTAATGGCAGCATCGAAACCCCAGCCTGGGTAAGATTTAGCTCATCGATCCACGCGGCGGCGCACTCGTTAATCCAGCGCCAAAGACCATCAACAACGGCTAAATCAAGCTCGGCTAGCATCCCTATAAGCGGATCAGGGCTAGCAAGATCATGGTATGTCTCATTGATAGTTTTAGCATCGCGATGGTGCGACACAATGCCAGCTACAATCCACTCTTGCTCGTCTGCGCTGAGGTTGGCGGAGATCCAATCTAGAAAAGCCAGTGACAGCACTTCGTGGCGTTGTTTCCAGCGCCCTTCACCATGCAGCATCGCTTGAAAACCTTGGGCTGCTTTGCCAAAATCGTGCAACAGACATGTCCAGAATAAGTAATGCCACAGTTTGGGCACGCCAACGAGTTGTGGAAGATTGGGGCGTAAACGCTGTAGATCAGCAAGCCGACTGAGCACAAGCCAGGTGTGCATTGCAAGGCTTTCGCCCCGCTCTTCGCCTTTATCGGCGCTTTTTGCCCATGTATGTTCAAGCCAATTGGGCCAGGCTGTGGGGTACATGATCGTCCTCTACAAAGCGATGAAATACTAACCCACGCTGAACCCCTTGATAGCTCGGTGATTGTGGGTCAATGAAATAGTGTGGGTCTGTACTGCCAAACTGAAATAATTCTTTGCTCCACACGCGCTGCTGAAGCATAAGGTAACGATCGAAGGTTGGCGCACGATTATGGCTGGTGTCCAAATAGCGCGGCATCGATACAACCACGCCTGTACGCATTTGCGTGGCCATCGTGTAAGGTAACAGCGTATGCTCGAAATACACCGATTCTGCTTCTGGCAGATCGAGCACTTCTACAAATGTGTATGAGCACAAATCTTGGGAACGGCCTAACACCACCGCATATCGTGGACTACGAAAGGCCTGAAGCCATTCTGGTCGATTGATATAGAGCGTTAAGCATGGCTGAAACAACAATGTGCGCTTGAAAGGGTTAATCCCACCTTCCAAAACTTTTGGATGTTTTGTTCCCGGTAGTTTGCCGCTACTTTGCGCAAGAACATGAACATGTTCAATATCATCGACCTTACCAGATGTTGTAAAGTGATATGCGAAGGCAATACCATGTGGCTCAACTAATTCGCCCAGCGCACTACATATATGACCATAAATTGTTGCCGGAGGCGGCATCTCGAATGTTGGCTGAATACCCTGGACAAAGTGGGGATAACGAAACGAGGTCGTTACCCCCTCAACTACAATTTTTAATACTTGCATCGCGCGCCTCCTAATCCAACCAGTCAGGATGTGCTGCAAACTGCTGTGCAAGTGCCAATAGTGCGGTACGTGGATGGCTGATATTGATGCTAATATTATTCGGGTGGTTGGAATCAGCGTTGTACTCGGTAGCAAATGCCTCAAACTTTGCGCGCTCTTCATCCAGGTAGCCCTGTACCCATCCAACGTACACCGGCGAAAGCAGATCGTCGCTAAAGACACGTAACGCCTCGCGTAGGGCCGCGATTTTGCATTCAGGTAATCCCGAGCGATTCGCGCCAAGAATATGGCCAAACATATGGTTTCCGCCCTTTGTTACTGCCATAACTATCAGCGCGGGCGATACATCGGTATAGTGCAGTGTTTGTTTCGCGCCGCCCTCCAGGTGCGCAAAGCCTTCAAACAGGGCACGAATACGCGCTAAACGTTGTTCTAGTGGCAGCCGAAACGATTTCTCGCTTTCCAGATGTTCCAGTCCAGCGGCTTCGGCTTTTTGGCGGCGCACATCATCAAGGTGACGATACCCGGTACGATCGGCGTATGAGAAAGTGCCACAGGCATGCAGATCAAGTGAAAATAATCCTTTGAGTGCCGTGCGATAGAACTGGTGCTCGTGTGGTACAGGGTTACCCTCGTGGCGCGACATGGTGCCAAAATCACTGGTGATCTGCTGGAATGGAGTAATCGATACTAACGTGCCAACCCGCAATGGCGATAAACGCGTCACCGTGGCGAGAGTTTCGGTATCCACCACATCGCCAGCTTGAGCTTTTGCGCGCGCTTCTTTCTTCGATGGGGCGCGCATATAGCCGAATAGATCATCGTCCCACCATTCAATAGGGTTAGCATCAGTAAATGCAATTTTCTCGGCTCGGTGAATGGGTGACGATAGCCAGCCCGCGCCACGCTGTTCTAGCGTAGTGCGTAACCAGTAACGAAACGCCTGGGCCGAAACGTAAGGGTAAAAGCCCTCTTTTGTGCGGATTTGTTTCACACCAACGGTGTTATCCTCGCGTTCACCAGGAATGCTGCCCATGTTATTCAGTGCTGAAGCAGGGGCATCGATTAAGAGCGCACCAGTTACGAAAGCCATGGATGTTCTTCCTTTCTAATTGCATATAAAGCGAGATTACGCTTCCTGTTCCTCAGCATCGGGCTGGGCAACCTCTGCCACAAGATCGGGATTTTTGCCGATCCACCCCTTGGTATACAGCTGCTCGATCATACGAATCACCACGAGATCGCGGGCAAACTTCCAATCGATACGCAGCATTTCTGAACCGTCATCAAACAGATCAAGATGAAAAACTTGGGTATATGGATCAAGCGTAAATAAGGGTGCCTGTCCAGCCTTGATAGCCGAGAGATTCGCTTTGATTAACAAGCTGCGAAATTCCTGCGGGCGATTTTCGCGGAAGAAATTACGAAAAAACCGGCGATCGTCCATGTCAAATACATAGCTGGCCAATCGATCGCCTAGATTGCGTATTTCTTCAATACGTGTTCCACTCATACGGATCACCTCCCTTAGAAACAATTCAATAAGTTGCCATGAAACTAAGTGTGCATCAGTTGTTAGGGTATATGCCCTGGTTGGGTCATCGCTCAAGGTATTACGGCGCGGCAGGCGGAGAAAATGGCTCCGCACGAATGTACGCGCATTATCTGGCAAGCGAAACATATCTTCATAAAGCCGGTTATAGCGCGGTATAAACGGTTCATTTTCCGCACTCTTACCTTTTTTTGGTTGAGGTGGCTGTTGCCAGGCCCGGCTAGCTATTTCATTCCATACTGTTTTGTATTCGCCACCACTCACTGTTGCAAGAAATACTGTGATCTGAAGTGGCAAATGGTAAATCGACAACGGCGGGTTGCGCTCATCAAGGGGATTTGATTGGCCGCTATTACTCAGATGATATGCCGTAACGGCGGCTGGTTGTTGCTCTGCAAAAGCATCGAGGCGTTGTTGTTCGATCTCAAGAAATAATTTGACCAGTAATGTACGTGGGTGATGCGGTGCTTCAGGAAGCTTTGAGCTACCAGCCAGCTGCGCCTGAATAATATTGCGACGATTATCTTGGAGGAACGACTCAGCGAAATGCTGCATCAATGTTGGATTATCTGAATGTACTGCCAGCAGCCGTCCACCTGATTTTGCACTGCCCATTGGAAAAAATTGGATGCACAACAGTGCCTTCCCTGATACAGGCAGCCCAGCATATCCACCAGGCATAAAGTTAATGACATCGCGCCCATTCAGAAGCGGGATATGCTCACGAAAGGCACGGCCTACTGGCAGCGAATCGTCTACCGACCAGGAAACGGAGCTGATAGGTTCACCTGTGAAGACACAACGTTCGCCTTCAGTTAATTGTTGAGCATATTCGCGAGCCACCTTACGGGCGTAGATCTGGCGCTTTTCGGGCTGGCTTTCATAGGCTGGTTGTGTGAACCCCGAATTCACAAATGCTACGTTCAAAAATGATTTCAGCGGCTGGATGATGTATTGTTGTTCAATAAATGTTGCCACTTCGAGAAGATTATCATCCGTGAGTTGTGCGGGATTGTCTTTCTCACAAAAAGCGAGAATAGCGGCAATGCCCACATCAACCAGAGGATGACCGGTGTATTTCAACATCGCTTTCTCCCTACAAATGTGTATCTGCTACCACTCTATCACCTCACCCTGCAATATATCCGCAGTCTATAAGCAATCCTCATACAATTTCAGCGTCGCGCGCAGATCGTTCGCAACATCGGCTACCAGCGCGGCAGGGGCGCGGACACGGGCATGCTGCCCAAAGCTCATAACCCAGCGCCGCACTTCAGCCAGCGCACCACTGCGAAAGCGTAATGTCAACGAGCCATCGGCGTGTTCGCTGATCTCCTGAGAATCGTGAAACTCCCGCCCGCGCATATAGCGCGCCTGGTAGGCATCAAACCAGATCTCAATATCAACCGCCTCATCGCCGCGCTCGGCCAGAAACCCGGTGCTCAGGTAGCTATGAACCGAAAAGCCCGGGTCGCGCTTGAAGCGTGCCATGCGCAATACCTGCCATTGCTCAATGCGCGTAACTGCAAACTGCCGTACTTGCTGACGCAGGTGATCATACGCCACTACCTGCCAATCGCCCCGAACATTAAACAGGTGATAGGGTTCAATAACGCGCTGTTTGCGCTCGCCGCTACTTGCGGTGAAATAGGTGATCTCAAGCGGCCAACAATCGTGCATGCACTCGCCGAGTACCGTTAATAAAGTCGCATCAGCGCCAGCCGTCGCCCCAGGATGAAACGTATAGTGCTGGGCCAATTGGCTTAAATCCAGCTGTATCTTTGCCGGTAGTGCGGCGGCCAGGCGCTCAATCGCTGCGCGTAGCGGCTGTTCAAAATTTGTGCCCAAATAGCGCCGCGCCAGCTCAGTTGTCAGGAAGAAAGCTAACAGCTCGCCTTCAGTGGCAATGGCCGCTGGTAATGTCCAGGTTACATCGGTATATGCGTAGCCTCGCTGGATGCGGTCGTAGTGCAATGGTGCGCCCCAATGATCGCGTAGGTACCCAAGATCCTCATACACCGTGCGCTCGCTTACTTCAAAGCGCTGTTGCAGGCTGTGTACAGTTGGGTGCGCACCACTACGAATGAGTGCATCCATCTGAATAATCCGGCTCAGTTTACTTGACATATGGCTTCTTTCAATTTGAACAGCTCTTTGCGTACCGGGCGTAAAAAGGCATTGCTTACGCAAATGCCTTGAAAGGCACACATCACCTGCCAGCTATTCACAAGGCCCTACATAGAAAACGGCTGTCATAGCATGATGGGTATGCAGAAAAAGCGTATTATTGCAATTCCGATGCAGAATAGTATCGGCCCAACGAAAGGCATTTCATCATCATTAGCCCAACGGTATATGCACATACTACCATATGTAGGCTGATCGTACTGTACGACCAGCGCAAAAACAAAGTATCAGTAAAGGAGTATTGGCAGTGCTAACCAACGGAACGACATCGCAAGCCAACGGAACCACGTCGCAAGCCAACGGAACCACGTCGCAAGCCAACGGAACCACGTCGCAAGCCAACGGAACGACATCGCAAGCCAACGGAACGACATTGCAAGCCAACGGAACGACATTGCAAGCCAACGGAACCACATCGCAAGCCAACGGAACCACGTCGCAAGCCAACGGAACCACATCGCAAGCCAACGGAACCACATCGCAAGCCAACGGAACCACGTCGCAAGCTAAAAGAAAACAACACCAGCTTGAAAAGTATCGTGCGGCCAAACCGATGGAGGATCGCCTCGTGGCAGCTAATATTGCGATCGAGAAAGTGCTGCGTGCCCCAGAGCTACAGGCGCGCCTGGACGTCTATGGCTACGATCGCGCGCGTATGCTTCAGGGGCAGGCGCTGTGCCAGCAAGCCATGGCACTGTATCAGCAGCAGCGCGCGCAGGCGGGCGAGCAGCAGGCCGCAACCGTTGCCCGCGATACTGCCCGCAGCCAGGCTCATGCGTTGTATATTCGTCACGTTACGATTGCGCGGCTGGCGCTGAAGGATGCAGCCAACGCCACCACGGCCCTCGATTTGCGCCAGCGCAAGCGTACCCAGGCGGGCTGGCTGGTGCAGGCGCAGCTGTTCTATGCTAACCTTCTTGGCAACCCGGCACTCCTGGCGAAAATGGCCGAATATGGGGTAGCTCAGGCTCAGCTCCAAGCCGTGCAGGCGCAGGTAGCCACGGTTGGTAGCAAAATTGTGGCGCGTAGCCAGAGCGCAACCAGCACGCGCGAGGTTACCCGCACCCGCGATACTGCACTGCGCGCGCTCGATCAGTGGATGAATAGTTTCCTCACTATGGCGCGGGTTGCGCTGGCCGATCTTCCCCAGCAGCCCGACCAGCTGGTCATTTTGACGTAGCGAGCACGGTACACATTTGCTCACTAAAGTAGGTTGCCTGGTATGGCGTGCAGTAGCCGAGCGCGCCGTACCAGGCAACCTACTTTAGCCCGGTTGAGGTTGAACTGTTGTGTACCCAGGCCGCTGCTTTACTTCCACAATGCTAGGGGGTTATGCGCCAGCGTCATTCACTAGCAGCACCACCTTGCCCGCGTTTGCATTGGCCTCAACATAGCGCTGCGCCGTGGCGGCCTGTTCCAGTGTAAAGCTGCAATCAATCACCGGATGCAGCTCGCCCGTGCCAAAGCGGCCCAGTGCAAAGGCCGCAAATGCCTCGGTAAGCGCTACCTTCTGCGGTAGCGGCGTGCGGCGTAAGGTTGTGCCAGTAACCGTAAGCGATTTACTCAGCACTGGGCCAAGGTCGAGCTGGCCTCGTGCGCCCCCCAGGAAGCCGATCAGCACCAGCCGTCCATACGGTGCCAGCGCCGTCAGGTTGCCCGCCCAGTAGGGCGCGCCAATGAAATCGAGCAGCAGGTTTACCCCAGCGTCGCCAGTGGCCGCGCGCACATGCTCGGCAAACGCTGCTTCTTTGTAGTTTATTGCCAGCTCGGCCCCCAGCGCGCGGCAGAGCGCCAGCTTACTGGCTGTGCCTGCGGTTGCGAATATACGCGCCCCGGCAGCCCGCGCCAGCTGAATAGCGGCTGTACCGACCCCGCTGGCCCCAGCGTGGATCAGCACGCTCTCGCCGGGTTGCAGCCTGCCCAGTGTGAACAGATTGAGGTAGGCGGTGAGAAACGCCTCGGGGATGGCCGCCGCCTGCTCGAATGACAAGTGTTCGGGAATTCGCATCGCCATGCCCACGGGCACAACTGCCAGCTCGGCGTAGCTGCCGCCCGTTACCACCGCCATCACCCGGTCGCCTACCTGCCACGAACCGGCGGGCTGCACTACCTCACCGGCCAGCTCCAGCCCGAGGATGGGCGAGGCACCCGGTGGCGGGGAATAGCCGCCGCGCCGCTGCAAAATATCGGCGCGGTTCACGGCGGTAGCGCGCACGCGCACCAGTAGCTCATCGGCGGCGGGCTGTGGGTCGGGCACATCTGCATAGCGCAATACATCAGCGTCGCCCGGCGTATCGAACACAATCGCCTTCATTCCGGTGCCTCTTTCAACATTCAGTTGTGTTGTGGTATAAACGTAGCCTTATTCGGCGGCCAGGCAGCGCAGTGCGGCATCACACAGAATAGCGACACCCTGCGGCATACAGCGCTCGTCGAAATCGAAGCGTGGGCTGTGGTGTGGGTAGCTCAGGCCACGTGCCTCGTCGCGCGCGCCCAAAAAGAAGAAGTTGCCCGGCACCTGCGCCAGCACCGCCGAAAAATCTTCGCCGCCGGTGGTGCAATAGCTGGTGTTAATTGCTGCCGCCCCCATCACCGCGCTGGCCGCTGCATACACTGCCGCAGTTGGCGCAGGCGCATTCACCGTTGGGTCAACACAGCCAGCAATATGTACCTCGGCGCTGGCCCCATGGGCCGCTGCCACGCCCGTCGCTAGCTCGGCCACGCGGCGATGCAGCAGGGTACGCGTCGCTTCGTTGAAGCTGCGAATGCTGCCGCGCAAACGCGCGCGCTCGGCAATAATGTTGTGCGCCGTGCCAGCCTGGAGCACGCCCACCGTCACCACCCCAGCCTCGGTCGGGCTGAGGTTGCGCGCCACCACGGTTTGCAGCGCCACCACAATCTGCGCGGCTACCAGCACCGCATCAACCGATTGCTCGGGGTGGGCCGCGTGGCCGCCGCGCCCTTGCACCTCAATCTCGAAGGTATCGGCGGCGGCCATCAGCGCGCCGCTGCGCACCACTGCCGTGCCCGTATCGAAGCCCGACCAGACATGCAAACCTAACGCCGTATCAACATGCGGCCCTTCCAGCACGCCATCGGCGATCATGGCGCGCGCCCCGCCCAGGCCCTCTTCAGCGGGCTGAAACATCAGCTTGATGGTGCCGCCAAATGCCGCGCGCTGGCGCGCCAGTAGTGCGGCCACGCCCAGCCCGATCGCCACATGCCCATCGTGACCGCAGGCGTGCATCACCCCCGGCGATTGCGAGCGATAGGGCACGTCATTTTCTTCCTCGATCGGCAGCGCATCCATATCGAAGCGCAGCAGCACCGTGTGGGTGCCGGGCTGTTCGCCCGCCAGCAGCCCAACAACACCCGTTTTGCCGATGCCGGTTACGACTTCGTAGCCCAGCGCGCCTAACCGCTCGGCCACAATTCGCGCCGTGCGCACTTCCTGAAAGCCCAGCTCGGGGTGCATATGCAGATCGCGGCGGGTGGCTACAAGATCGTCGTAGAGGGCGCGCGCCTCGGTTAAAAAATCTATTGCCATGGTGCCTCCTTTGGGCTGCAGCTGCTGGATGAACGAATTATAGCGCCAGATCGCCGCAACCAGGCCAGGGATATACTGACATCGGGCAAAAGAATGATAGTGAAATCGCAAATTTGTGCTACAATAGCGCAACGTATTCTCATGAATAATGAGTACTGCTATTATGCGACGCGACCACCAGAACGGCACGCCGCACTCCGGTGAGCCACCCATTGTTGTGGCGGGCTTAAGCAAAACCTACCAGGTGCCTGAGCGTGAAGGCGGCTTTGGTGCGGCGGTGCGCAGCTTTGTACGTCGCCGCTACCGCGATGTCCAGGCTGTGCAGCAGGTGAGCTTCATAATTGGTGCAGGCGAAATTGTCGGGTTTCTCGGGCCGAATGGCGCCGGGAAAACCACCACGCTGAAAATGCTGGCGGGTTTGCTGCATCCCAGCGCAGGCAGTGCCCAGGTGCTCGGGTACACGCCCTGGCAGCGCCAATCTGCCTACTTGCGCGCCATGACGCTGGTAATGGGCCAGCGCAACCGGCTCTCGTGGGATATTCCCGCCGCCGATTCATTCCTGCTCAACCAGGCGATCTATCGCATCGACGAGGCCGAATATCGCCGCACCCTGGCCGAGCTTGATGAGCTGCTTGATCTCGCCCCGATTATGCGTAAGCCGGTGCGCAATCTCTCGCTGGGCGAGCGCATGAAGTGCGAGCTGGCGGCGGGTCTGTTGCATCGCCCGCAAGTGCTGTTCCTCGACGAGCCAACCATCGGGCTAGACATTACCGCACAGGCGCGGATTCGCAGCTTCTTGCAGGAATACAACCGCCGCACCGGCGCAACGATCCTGCTCACCAGCCACTACATGGCCGACGTAACCGCGCTGTGCGAGCGGATCGTCATGATTCACCACGGCCAGCTGAAGTACGATGGCAGCATTGCCGAGCTATCGCGGCGCATTGCGCCATTCAAGCTGCTCGGGCTGGCGCTGCTCGATGGCGCAACCGCCGACCTGAGCCAGTATGGCACCCTGCTGCCCAACGAGGATGGTGATGGGAAGCAGCGCTTGCAGGTACCGGCGGGCGAGGTCGCGGCGGTGACGGCGCGCCTGCTCTCGGAGCTGCCCATCCACGACCTGACGATTGAAGACCCGCCGATCGAGGATGTGATCGAGCGCGCCTTCCACGAATAGCGCCGCGATTGTCAGTACTTACGCGGTGGACGTTTGTAGCCTGTGGCAGCGCGGTATGTTTGTATCATGGTGTGCCGTTGGTCGCGCTTCGCACCGCCAACGGCAGACGAAAAACAGTTTGGTACCATGCTGCGGTAGGCAAGATTCTGCAAATGCGGGGTACTGCGTAAGCTCTGTTATTGTGGGATATACGTGACCATCTCTTCGTAGATGCGCATTCCGCGCTACGCGCGGAATGCGCATCTACGAAAAACATACAGTACCGCTCTGCCGAAGGCCGAAATATGTTGGAGACATACCGATGCTGCAAATCTACCGGCGGTTGTGGCAGGTAAACTGGGCTGAACAATGGCAGTATCGCGCTAACCTACTCATGTACCTGCTGTTCTGGTTGGTATCGCCGATTGTGTACCTTGCGGTATGGACGACGGTCGCGCGCACACAGGGCAGCGTCAACGGCCTGAGCGCGAACGATTTCACTACCTACTACCTGATGCTGCTGGTGGTGGATAACCTCACCGCGCAGATTACTATTCACCTGCTGGCCTACAAAATTCAGGATGGCACACTCTCTGGCGAGCTACTCCGGCCCGTCCACCCAATTCTTACCAACACACTCATGAACAACCTGGCATTTAAGGCGCTAATGCTGCTCGTGCTCATCCCGGTGTGGCTGGTGCTGTGCCTGCTGTTCCGCCCGGATTTCAGCAGCGTAACCTTCACCTCGGTATTGCTCGCTGTGCCAGCGATTGCCCTGGGGTTTGGCATTAACTTTCTACTCGGCGCAGTGATAACCTGCGTCGCATTCTGGACGACGCGGGTATTTGCACTGAACGAGTTCTACTATGCGCTGCTCGTTCTCTTCGGTGGGCAGTTTGTGCCACTCGATCTCTTGCCCGCCGGAATTCAGCAAGTGGCGCAGTACCTGCCCTTTCAGCTCTGGCTCTACTTCCCAATTCAGCTGCTGCTGGGCAAGCTACCCGCCGATGTCGTCATCCGTAATTTCGCGCTCAGTATTGGCTGGTTTATCATCGTGCTGCTGCTCTTTCAATGGGTCTGGCGCAACGGCGTCAAGCGGTTTTCGGCGGTTGGCGCATAAGTAGCGCTCTGTGGCAGAAAGATATAAAGACTCGGCTTTCGCCTAGCAGGGATGGTCAGAGCGCTATGTAGGCACCGGGTAAGTTCCATGAGTAGTGTTTTACGTTCTAAGCAAAACATCACCAAGAAGAGCAATTGCTTGGGTATGCGAAAACCCTAAGAAGCTGTCTGAAAAGCATGGCAGTCAGGTCAGTCGATAGGGTACACTTGGGGTATGAACACACAAACATACCCCACCGATCTGACCGACCGCCAATGGGATTGTATCAAAGATTTGCTCCCTGCTGCCAAAGTTGGCGGTCGGCCGCGCAGCCTGGATATGCGCCAGGTCATCAATGCGATTTTCTACCTTCTGGTAAGTGGCGCACAGTGGCGCATGCTGCCCAAGGATTATCCGACCTGGAAAAGCGTCTATCATTACTTTCGTATCTGGCGCGATGACGGCACGTGGCAGCGCATTCACGACACCTTGCGCGCCGAGGTGCGCCGTCGTGCTGGTCGTCACAAGCATCCTACGGCCGGCTGTCTCGATAGCCAAAGTGTCAAAACCACTGCCGTGGGTGGCGAGCGCGGCTTCGATAACGGGAAAAGGGTCAAGGGTCGCAAGCGTCATCTTTTGGTCGACACCTTGGGTCTCGTGCTGGCGGTGGTCGTCACCGCTGCTTCGGTCTCCGACGCCAAAGGCGCACGCAAGCTGTTTACGAAGATGGGTGGCCAGTGCAAAAAGCTGCGGCGGATCTGGGTTGATGGCACGTATCGCGGCAAGTTGTTGGCTTGGGTAAGTGAGCATTGTTGGTTCCTGCTTGAGCCGGTCTTGCGTTCGGACGAGCAGAAAGGCTTCGTGTTGTTGAAGCGACGCTGGGTGGTCGAGCGAACGTTTGCCTGGCTGACCCAATGCCGTCGGTTAGGGAAAGACTATGAACGACTACCCAAGAGTGGCGAAGCGATGAGCTACCTTGCGATGACGCGATTGATGATTCGTCGCTTGGCCTCCTGATGCTTTTCAGACAGTTTCTAAGAGAAAACCATATGTTTCGCTTTAAGCTGCTTGGCACGCTGCTCAAAATCAATATTCAGCAAGAATTGGCCTACCGCGCCGACGCGGTGATTAACCTGCTGCTGAGCCTGATGTGGCTCGGGTGGGAACTGCTTGGGCTGCGCATTATTTTCAGCAATACCGCGACACTGGGTGGCTGGGGGCCGGGCGAGCTGCTAGCGCTGCTGGGGGTGTGGCGCTTCGTCAACACATTTATGGCGGCGCTGATATGGCCGAATACTGAGCGCTTTAACACCAGCGTGCGCGATGGCTCGCTCGATTACCTGCTGTTGCAGCCAGTGAATAGCCAGTTTCTCGTAAGCTTTTCGCGGATCGTGCTCTGGCGCGCGTGGGATATTGTGCTGGCGGTCGTGTTGATTGTTGTGGGCATTAACATTGGCGGCACGGCGATAACCTCAGCGAACCTGGCTAGCTTTTTGCTGCTTACCGTCACCGGTGGGCTGATCTTGTACAGCCTGTGGATCGTACTGATCGCCTGTACCTTCTGGTTCATCAAGTTCGATAACAACGTGACGATCTTGCAGGCACTGCTGGATGCCGGGCGCTACCCTTCAACCGTGTACCCGGTGTGGCTGCGCCTGATTGTGACCTTTGTAGTGCCGATTGCAGTTGCTACCACGGTGCCATTACAAGCCTTGCGCGGCGAATTACTGTGGTGGCAGGTGCTGTTGTTCGTGGCGGTCAGCGCCGCCAGCCTGCTGATTGCGCAGCGGGTGTGGCAGGCCGGGGTGCAGCGCTATAGTGGCGCGAGTAGCTAAATGTGTGGAAGGAGGGCGTAATGGCCGAGCTAAAAACTAAGCCAACCGAGCAGAGCGTCGAGGAATTTCTGGCAAGCATTGCCGACCCGCAGCAGCGCGCTGATAGCCAGACGATTGCCAGCCTGATGCAAGAGGTGAGTGGCGCAGCCCCGCGTATGTGGGGGCCAGGTATCATTGGCTTTGGCGATTATCATTATGAATATGCCAGCGGGCGCAGCGGCGATTGGTTCCTCACCGGGTTTGCACCACGGAAGTCAAACCTCACACTGTATCTGAATAGCGGCGGCGGCTTTGATGCGCAGCGCGTGCTGCTTGAGCGCCTGGGCAAGCATAAGCTGGGCAAAGGATGTTTGTATATCAAACGCCTGGCCGATGTTGATCAGGCAGTGTTGCGCGAGCTGATTGTACAGGCAATTGGCAGGCGTACACAGGCCGGGGGATAGTTGGACATCTTAGGGTCAGCAGCTTCAGTATTGCGCCGTGCAACGCCCGCCGATGCCCCGGCGATTGCGGCGCTCACCGCTGCGGCATACAGCAAATATATTGTGCGCATGGGCCGCGAACCCCAGCCCATGCGCACCGATTACGTGCGCGTAGTGGCCGAGCATCCGGTGTGGCTGCTTGAAGCAGCGGGCGAGCTGCTGGGCGTACTGGTACTCATGCACGAGCCTGACGCGCTGCTGATCTATAACGTCGCGGTGTCACCGCAGTATCAGCGGCACGGGTATGGCCGCCAGCTGCTGGCATATGCCGAAGCCCAGGCGCGGGCCGCTGGCTACGCCCACATTCGGCTCTATACCAACGCTCTCATGACTGAGAATATTGCGCTCTATACGCGCCTGGGCTACCACGAGACGGGACGCGAAGCCTTTGGTGAGCTTACCCGTGTGAACTTCGCCAAAGCGCTTGGGCCAGGCAACGGCTAATGCCCGGCGACGACCCGCGCAATTGCGCTGGGCAGGCGCGTTTGCATATCAATCACATCGGCCCAGGCGGGCTGTATTGCGATTTGCACCGTTTCGGGGAACATCTGGCGGTACTGTGCCACCCAGCCCCGGCTGCCCTCGGCTCCCAGGTAGCGCTCAGTCATCGTTACATAGCTGGGCGCGTCGGTGGGTACCGTGCTCAGGTGCGCGGTGCCACGCACCAGCAAAATATGCGCGGGCCACTCATTGCGGTCGATTGTTACTGCAACGGTGGGGTTGGCTGAGAGGGCTTTCACTTTCGGCGCGGTTGGTGGCGTCCACATCAGAATTTTGGTGCCATCCCACTGAAACCAGAGCGGAACCACGCGCGGTGTTCCATCAACCCAGGTATACGCCAGCCGGGCCATATTCTTGGAATGAAGCAGCTGCTGCGCGACTGGGTGGTTGAGAAGATCAAGATTCTTTGTTCTCATAGCTTTCTCCAATGCGCATACAAAACCTACACCGCGCTCAGTTACGCGGCGTTTAGACGATAAAAGGCAACATTGGAGAGTGTTAGGAGTACATTTATTATAGCATTGGCGTCAAGCATATTCTAACGGCTACGCCTTCAATATTGCCTGAGAGATAGATGCCCACAGTCAGGTATGGTATACTGCCCGCCAATCCACGCACAAGGATATTGAGGATGCGATGCTTGCGATTCTGAGCATGGGGTTGGTGGGGCTGGTTGCGCTCGAACATATCTATATTCTCTATATGGAAATGTTTGCCTGGACGAGCGCGCGCGTACGGCGCAGCTTTGGCACAACCCCCGAGTTTGCGCGCGACACGCGGGCATTAGCGGCGAACCAGGGCCTGTATAATGGCTTCCTCGCTGCTGGCCTGATCTGGGGCCTCCTGCATCCTAATACCGGGGTTGGCATTCAAATACAGCTCTTTTTTCTCTTCTGCGTGATCATTGCGGCCCTATTTGGCGGGCTTACTGCCAAGCGCTCGATTCTATTCGTGCAGGGCGGCCCGGCGCTGCTGGCGCTGCTTGCGGTGCTCGCGCGGGTCGCGTTCGGCTAATGCATGGTGGCGGTTAGGCGCACATACAGCGAGAACGTAATGGCAGCGGCACCGCCATGTGATGTTTGAAGCCTGCGGGCTGATTGCAGGCTTTAACGCTGGTGTGGGCAAGCTGTTTTTCGCAAGCGCCTGTAACCCCGCGCGTGAAGTAGGCCACGCTGCAGCTCTTGAGGTGCCGGTATGCCCTTCCCCACCGACGATTACACCCCCTACGGCTACCTCGATGTCCCAGCCCACACGCGCAACCTCACGCCGCGCGGCGTGCTGCGCTCGCACGACGCCGGGTTTCGCTGGCACTTCCCGTCCTTTGCTGGCATGTATGGCGGGCGGCGCGAAACCTACCGTGCCGGGCTGCGCCTGGCGCTCGACGGCGCACTGACCCTGGCCGAGTTCGATGCTGCTAGCAGCCCTTATCATTCCAAGGACTGTTTCACATTTGCCCTGAAGCGCGGCGCGGCGATCTGTAGCGCCACCTACCAGCTGATTTGCGAGAACAGCTTACACTTGCACGTTGACGCTGAGGCGGCGGCGCGCATTGTGGTGCTAGCCGAATACGAGCGTATGCTTGCGGCCACTGGCGAGTGGGGCGAATCCGGGCTGGTGGGGCGGGCCGAGGATGGCACACTGATCTTACAGGGCTTCGAGGATGGTGAGGCGTTTGTGCTGTGGGCGGCGCAGCCCTGGGCCGATTGCGGTATTGCGCCAGGCGGTATGGTTACGCGCGCGTGGCTGGGGCAGGCCGCGCCGGGCTTACCCGCAGCTGGCTTCGTTACCGTCACAGGCCAGCCAGCACAAACCGTTGCGCTGCACGCCGCGCTCGGGTTTATGGGGATGAATGGCTCACTCGATGTGATGCTGGCGCGCGGGCGCACCGTAGCCGAGGCGCAGCGCAACCTCGCTGCCGCGCGCGCCATTGCCAACACCGAGCTTACGCGCAAGCGTGCCGCCGATAGCGCATTCTGGGCGGCTGCGCCCCAGCTGGCAGGCGATTGGCCTGCGTATTGGCGGCGCGGTCTGGTCTACGACCTCGAAACCCTACGTATGATGGTGAAGCCGCCGGTGGGAATATACTTGCATCGCTGGGATGCCATGCAAATTCACGCCCCGCGCGCGGTGCTTGCCGAGGCGGCAATTGACGCGCTGTTGCTCGGGTATGCCGATGCCGCCACCGCACAAGAATTACTGCTCGGCACTTTCCTCGATGCGTCCGCACCGAATGTACCCTGCTCGCGCGAAGATGGCTCGTTCAACATGGTCGCCGCCGATGGCACGGTGTGCGGCACCGCGCCAGCCTGGGGCTGCCCCTGGCTGGTGGCTGCCTGGCTCTGGCAGCTGCAACCCGAGCGTCAATGGCTCGCGCAGCTTTACCCGCCAATGGCAGCGTATCTGCGCTGGTGGCTGGCCGAGCGGCGCAGTGCGGATGGTGGGCTGTTCTACGCATGCAGCTGGGAATCGGGCCAGGACGACTCGCCGCGCTTTGGTGCGCAGCCACTCGGCGGCGGCCACCCGGTGCGGCACATTCGCCCAGCTGATCTGCATGCCGCCTTCGCGCATGCCTGCTGGGTGATGGCCGAATTTGCCCATGCGCTGGCCTACACCGACGACATTCCCTACTGGCAGGCGCTGGCCCACGAATTTACGGCGCGCACGCAAGCGCTCTGGAATGGCGCGCGCTTCGCCGATTTCGACACAGACACCGGCCAGCTCACCGCTCAGGACGATGTGATGCTGCTCGCGCCGGCGGCACTTGGCATTGCTACACCCGCGCAAATTGCCGCGCTCCGCCCGGCCATCGCCGCGCTCGATCCGGCCACAATCACCTGGCCGATGGGCGCGTGGATGGCAACTGCCGCCGCTGAGGTCGCCGGGTTGCCTGAGGTTGCATGCGCACTTGCGGCGGCGATCTGTGAGCGCGCCTATGACTTTTGGGATGCACGCGCAGCGCTGCCGGGCCGCACGCTCCCGGGCATTAGCTGCGAGTACTGGCCGCCCGATGGGCGCTGTGGCGGCGAAGGGTATGGCTGGGGCGCATTCACCACGCACCTGGTGCTGCATACGCTGCTCGGGCTTGCGCCTGCCAGCGATGGCTTGCATTTGCGCCCAAACCTGCCAGTGGCGTGGCGTGTTCCGGGGCGCGAGTACCGTGTGGCGCTACACTGGCGCAGCCAGCCAATTGCGATTACGCTAACAGCCTACGGCGCACAGGCGCGGGTCACAGTTAATCAGCGTAGCGCGTTGGTGCCCTGGGGCGATGCACTTGTGTACGGCTGGGATACACTATAAATCCTCGTGTTTGTGGCAAAAGGGTAGCTGTAGTTGCACAGATGTTCGTAACTTCCACCGAAAGGCGGATGCACAAACCGCCCGAAGCAGGTATAATAGAGCTTCTACACAAGCCTTCTACCCCAATAGGTGATCCATGTCATATCGGGTTGTTGCGCCCTATCAGCCAACCGGTGATCAGCCAAAAGCCATTGCCGAGCTCGTTGAGGGCGTGAAAAAAGGGTATCGGCACCAGACATTGCTGGGCGCGACTGGCACCGGCAAAACCGCCGTAATGTCGTGGGTGTTCGAGCAGTTGAAGCGGCCTGCGCTGGTGATGGCACATAATAAAACGCTCGTGTCGCAGCTCTATTCCGAGTTCCGCGAGCTGCTGCCCGATAGCGCGGTCGAGCTGTTCATTTCGTACTACGATGTGTATACGCCCGAAGCCTACGTGCCGAGCAAAGACCTGTATATTGAAAAAGAAGCGCAGATCAACGAAGAGATCGACCGGCTGCGCCACGCCGCGACCCAGGCATTGCTGACGCGCAACGATGTGCTGATTGTCGCATCAGTATCGGCGATTTACGGCCTGGGCTCGCCCACCGACTACGGCCAGGTGGCGATCCCGCTGCGGGTGGGTGAAGTGCGCAACCGCGATAAGCTGCTGCGCCAGTTGATTGACCTGCAGTTCGAGCGCAACGATATCGACTTCCACCGCGGCACCTTCCGTGTGCGTGGCGATACGCTCGATGTCTTCCCGGCAAATGCCGAAGTTGCCGAGCGCATTGAGTTTTGGGGCGATGAAATTGAGCGCATCACCGAGTTCGACCCGCTGACTGGCGAGGTGTTGGTGCCGCGCACTGCGCTCGATATTTATCCGGCCAAGCACTTCGTTACAAATGCCGAAAAGCTTCAGCTGGCGATTGCCGATATTTCCACCGAGCTGACCGAGCGTGTGGCTGAGCTTGAAGCGGACGGCAAAGTGCTAGAGGCGGCGCGCCTCAAGCAGCGCACGATGTATGATCTTGAGATGCTGGGCGAGGTGGGCTACTGCTCGGGCATCGAAAACTACTCGCGCCATATGGATCGCCGACTGGCTGGGCAAACGCCATGGACATTGCTCGATTACTTCCCAGATGATTTTGTGCTGTTTGTCGATGAGTCGCATATTAGCCTGCCGCAGATTCGCGGTATGTATAATGGCGACCGCTCGCGGAAAGGAACGCTAGTCGATTATGGCTTCCGGCTGCCTTCCGCGCTCGATAACCGCCCGCTCAAGTTCGATGAATTCGAGCAGCATATTCACCAGGCGATCTATGTTTCGGCCACGCCCGGGCCATTTGAGCTTGAACATTCTGAGCAAGTGGTTGAACAGATCATTCGTCCAACCGGCCTGGTCGATCCAATTATTGATGTTCGCCCGAGCAAGGGCCAAATCGACGACCTGATTGGCGAGATCAAGCGCCGGGTCGATAAGGGCCAGCGGGTGCTGGTGACGACTCTTACAAAGCGCATGGCCGAAGATTTGACCGACTACCTGAAGGAAATGGGCGTGCGCACCCAATACCTGCATGCCGATATCGAAACGCTTGAGCGTGTGGAGATTCTGCGCGATTTGCGCTTGGGCGTGTACGATGTTGTGGTTGGCATCAACCTGCTGCGCGAGGGCCTCGACCTGCCTGAAGTCTCGCTGGTTGCTATTCTCGATGCCGATAAAGAAGGGTACCTGCGCTCAGGATCATCGCTCATCCAGATCACTGGCCGTGCGGCGCGCCACGTCGAAGGGCGCGTGATTATGTATGCCGATACAATCACGAACTCGATGCGCATAGCCATTGATGAAACCGAGCGCCGCCGCGCCATTCAAGAAGCATTTAATCGTGAGCACAATATCGTGCCGGTCGGTATTAGCAAGGCAGTGAAAGACCTGACCGAACGCGTGCGGAAAGTGGCTGAAGAGCGCGAAACATATAAGACTGGAACAAGCGTTGGCGAGCTACCAATTCCGAAAGATGAGCTGGTGAAGCTGATCAAGGAGCTTGAGAAGCAGATGAAGCAGGCCGCCAAAGATCTTGAATTCGAGAAGGCGGCTGCATTGCGCGACCAGGTGATTGAGCTACGGCGCACGCTGGCGCTTGAAGAAGTGAGCACCCCGTAGCTGGCGCAGCGGGTTAACGAAATGTTTACGAATAAGGCGTTGCAATCTGCGCTCTGAGGCGCGATAATAGTATGTAGGTGAAACCGGCGCGGGCAACGCGGCTCGGTCGGTGCGCTCCAAGGGCGGAGTAGGCGATGACGATATGGTTCGGTGTGAGAACGGCTCATCCATGTATGTTGAGCTGCGGAAAGGGGCACCGCAGTGGCTGTCCAGGTGTGGATCGGCGAAAAGCCAGAACATCCCAACGAACGTAGGGCGATTGTTTCGCTAGCTAACGGGCTGGATCGGCTCGAAGGCTTATATTTGATCCTTGCGAATTTTAGCGTAGGCGGGCGCAATATCGATCTCGTGCTGATCAAGCAGGACGCGATCTTTATTGTTGAGCTGAAACAGTGCGACGGCAAGATTTTTGGCGATGTCAATGGCCCATGGTATGTTGAAAGTGCGAATGGCGAGCGTAAGCGCCTGAACCCTGGCCGCAAAAACCCCTACAATCAGGTCATTTCCTATTACTATAGCCTGATCAACTTCCTCAACGAGCACCGCAGCGATTTCCTCTCGGCGCAAAAGGCTACATCGGTTGATTTCCGCACCTGTAAGCGGGTGGTGGTAATTGCGCCAACCATTCAAGAAGGCTCACAGGTTGAAACCGATTGGAAGGTTGAGCTGAAGGGCCTGGATGAGCTGCCCGCCTACCTGGTGACCGAGCGCTCGTCGGAGATTAACCTGAGCGAAGAAGAAATGCTGGCTATTCCCCAGCTGCTGCATTGCACGCGCTGGACCGAAGTAAACTCGCTGCTGGCCGGGGTAATGCCGCGTTGGGAAAACGCCGACGCGCTGCCCACGACACTGCCAGTTGCGGCACCGGCGCTCTCCACACCCAAAGACCTACCAGCTGCACCTGCGCCAACCGTTTGGGCGCGCGGGCGACGGGCGCTTACCACATGGACTGGGCGGGCGGCAGTGCTGATGGGCACGCTGGCGCTAGTGCTGGCTGTTGCCCTGTTCGCGCTGGCAATGCGGCGCTCACCAACCCTGGCCGATCAGGCGGCCAGCGGGATTGTGAGCACAAGCCAGGCGGCTGGCGGCGAAGGGTTTGGCGGCGTTGCTGCGCAGGATACCTGCGTCTGGAAGGAATTTCAATCGGTGGGGCGGCGGCGCGGCGCGCAGCCCGGTAGCTGGCAGAATGTTGGTGTTGGCGGGAATGCGCCAGCGCTGCAACCTGAAGTAGTAGTAACGCTCGAGGAAGTGAACTACTGCCAGGATACGATCAAACTTACCTGGAGCGTGCGCAATAACCTTGACGATGAGAATGTGGCGCTGCCCCTCACCGCTGAAAATATTACCGTGAGCGATTCCTTACTGAACAGCTACCAGATCGACGATGCTAAATCGCTGCCATTGCAAATTAGCGCCGCACCGCGTAGTAAGGCGCGCGGCACCGCAATCGTTACCCGCCCGGCCAACTTGAATGCCAAGTCGCTCGCCATCAAAATAAAACAAATGCCATTTGGCGAAGCGACCTGGATTGTGCCGATCAATAACACCGTACAGTAGCTACCACCAGGCGGTTGCGCCGCTTCAACCAGCAAAAAGGGCGTTTTGGCTTTTGCGGCTGAAATGCCCTTTTTCGTTGAGCGCAATGTGTCACATTCGGGTGCGCACGTACCTACTGGTAGGGGCCAGAGCAGCTCGCCACCCTAGAATTTCCCGGTGTGGTGCCCGGCCCGATTTTGCGGCGCCAAGCACCACAAACGGTGCGTCTTCAAGCGAAGCTAGTATGAACGGCAGGATAAGAATATTCTCATTGTTATTGACAAACTGATTATGAGCGATATAGAATGGCGTTTGCATTATCAATAGATTAAGTTGATACCAACGCCATGGTAAGCCCCGGTTGGGTACCTACCCGGACGATTGTGTGCTTCGGGCTTGGCGTTGCAGGGTCGGAGGGCGAGATGGCTAAGGCATTAGTACTACGCGCAATTACAGGTACCCAGGCAGGGAAGCGGCATACACTTACCGCGCGCGTGAGCACAGTCGGCTCGGCATCGAATAACGACCTTGTGCTGCACGACCGGCTGCTGAACCCACGCCACATCGAAATTCGGCAGGTGCTTGAGCGCTGGTTTGTCGTGCCAGTAGCCCAGAATAGCCAGGGGGTTGCACTGAATGGTATGCCTGTGAGCAGCCAGAGCCGCCTCAACCCGGGTGATGCGTTGACGCTTGGCAGCGTAACCTATATGGTGGAGCTAGAAGAAGTTCTTGAGCAGGAATTTGGTGCTGCCCCTGCGCATACGAATAGCGGTGTGCCACGTATTGGCGAATATTTCATTCGGCGCGGCGTGCTCAACCGCGATCAGGTTATGGCTGTAGCCGAACGCCAGATGCGATTGCAGCGCGATGGCTCGCGTATCCAATTTGGCCAGGTTGCCTACGAAATGGGTATTATTTCACGCTCTCAGCTCGATATGGCGCTTGCCGACCAACGCTCAGATTTTAACGATCGTTTCTATTAGGTAGCATTTTTCGCCGACCCGAGCAATTGCTTCATATTCGTGCTGTGCCCAATCAGAGTGTGCGGCTTTTCTAAAGAATACCGAAAAACCGCACACCGCGCAGGGCTTACCCCCGAATCAGTGCAAGCTCGCAGCTAAACCCCGGCCCTAACACCGCCAGCACGCCATATTCACCCGCCTTTATTCCCGCTTGCATAAATTCTTCCAGCACAAAGAACACCGTTGCCGACGACATATTGCCATAGCGGCGCAGTACCTCGCGCGTGTGGCTTAACCGTTCGCGGTCGATTGCCAGCGCTGCCTCATACGCGCCTACTACTTTAGCCCCGCCCGGGTGCAAAATCCAGTGCGCTATATCGTCGAGCGTCAGGTTGTGCTGCGCCAGGAACTCGGCGACATTCTCACGCATGAGCGTTTGCACAATATGTGGGATGCGTGAGGAAAACACCACTTGCATACCAGTATCAACCATATCCCAGCCCATAATATCGGCTGTGTTGGGCCAGAGGGTGCTCTGGGTGCCCAGAATCTGGGGCGTATGCCGCGATGCTTGTGCACCAGGTGCAGCAAGCGCATCGCCCTCAACCAGTATAGCTGCAGCGCCATCGGCAAATAGCGAGGAGGCAATCAAATTGCGCTTCGAATGATCAGCCCATTGGAAGGTTACGCTACATAGCTCGACCGATAAGAGCAGTACGCGGTGCGCCGGGAACGCCAGCGCATACTCGTAGGCGCGCGCTAGCCCAGCCACGCCCCCGGCGCACCCTAATCCCCAGATCGGGGTACGCCGGGTGTGCCGCCCCATGCCCAGCCGATTGATGAGCAGCGCATCGGGGCTAGGCGCGGCCATCCCCGTCGTCGATACCCATAGCACGTGGTCAACCTCAGCGGGTGTCATATCTACCTGGGTAAGGCAACGCTGCGCTGCCTGGGCACCCAGTGCGGTGGCCGCGTCGATAAATAAATCGTTGCATTCTTTAAAGCTGCGTGGTGTGGCGAACCATTCTAACGGCGCGGCGAAGTAGCGGGTATCGATCTGCGCGTGGCGGAAGACGGTCATGTAGCGATCGATCTCGGGGAACGCTGACGCGAAATGCTGGCGCGCGAGATCGCGAATGTGATCCTGCGAAAGTGCATAGGGTGGTAGGGCAGTTGCTACCGAACGAATAACGGGCATGCGGCGCCGCTCCTTCTAACCTGCTAACCTGGCTAACCTGGCGATCAAGCACGCATCTGACCAGGGATGCGTTAGCATAGCACGGATCGCGCCACGCTGATATAGAGACTACGTAATGAGGTGGGGGAATGGATCGCTGGGTGCGGACACCACAATGCCGCGCCAGCTTGGCTAGCGCGGCATTGTGGCTGCAAGCTTATTTCTAATGTACACAAGTCACACGGTTGCCCGCGTTTGAGGAATAGTGCCTGCGGTAGCATGGTACCAAACTGTTTTTGGGTGTTCCGCAGCTGGCGCGAAGCGCCAGCTGCGGAACACCATAACAAAAAAGTACCGCTCTGCCGCAGGCGAAAAAGCCGACTGCGTAACTCGTGTAATTTACGCCTACGCCGTCCAGGTGGCTACGGTCACGTTGTACTGTGTGCTGCCAGTGCCGTACAAATCGGTGGCAGCGCTGAGGCAGCCGGCGCGCGCATTGCTGAACGTCGCGCTTGAGGTCAGCCTGAGAGTTAGCGCGCGGTAGACTGACTATAAGCCTGCCGATAGCACCTAACGTAACACTGCCTGTGCCGTCGCAATCCGCGCCAGCGACCGCTCGTGCCCTAGCGCTACCAGCGTAGCAAACAGCGGCGGTGCTACGGTGCGGCCAGTAACTGCTACGCGTAGGGTTCCGAACAGCTGTCCGACTTTCAGCCCGAGGGTTTCGGCCAGGGCACGCAGCGCCGCTTCGAGCTGGCCCTCGTTCCACCCATCAAGCTTGCGTAGCTCGGCATCGGCGGCTTCTAGCGCTGCCAGTGTGCCAGCCGCATCCATTTTCTTCTGCACAAGCAGATTGGGTTCAGGCGCGGCAATATCCTTAAAGAAGAACTCGAGTAGCTCAGATGCTTCGCCCAGCTCTTCGAGGCGCTCGTGAATGAGCGGAACCAACTGCTCGGCATACGCGCGTTCGCCATCGGTCGGTGGGTTGGCGATCAATCCCGCGTTGCTCAGGAAGGGCAGCAGTTGTGCGGCCAGATCGGACGTGCTCAGCTTGCGAATATAGATGCCATTCATGTCCTTGAGCTTATCGGGGTTCCAGCGCGCCGGTGAAGCTTGTACGCGCTCGATCGAAAAGCGCTCGACAATTTCTGCGCGGCTCATGATCTCAGTATGATCATCGTAGCTCCATCCCTGGAGCGCCAGGTAGTTGAACATCGCCTCGGGCAGATAGCCGCGCTCCCAGAAGCGGTTGGTCGATACATCATCTTTGCGCTTTGAGAGCTTACCCCGGCCATCCTGGCGCAGAATATTCGGCACATGCGCAAAGGTTGGCATATTCCAGCCAAATGCCTGGTAGAGCATCACATGGTACGGCGCGCTTGGCACCCATTCCTCACCGCGAATAACGTGGGTGATACCCATCAAATGGTCATCGACGAGGTGTGCCAGGTGGTAGGTTGGCATCTTCGTCGTTTTTAGCAGCACCAGATCGTACAGATCGGCATTATTGACGCTAATGCGCTCGCCGCCGCGAATCAGGTCGGTGAAGCTTGTGGTACCGGTCAGTGGTACTTTCAGGCGAATGGTGAAGGGCAGCCCCTGGGCTTTGGCCTCGGCCACCTGCTCAGCCGACCACTCGCGCTCTGGCCCGCGGAAGCGAAAGCGTTCGGGCCGCTCGCCCCGCGCTGCCCACTCGGCGCGCATGTGCTCTTCCTGCTCGGGCGTAACGAAGCATGTATAGGCATGCCCATTAGCAACCAGCTCGTCGGCATAGCGCTGGTAAATACCTAAATCTTTGCGCTCCGATTGCACATATGGCGCGTGCGGCCCGCCAATATCCGGCCCTTCATCCCAATCGATGCCGACCCAGCGCAGCGACGCCATCATATCGTCGGCGGCACCGGGTACAAACCGTTTCTCATCGGTATCTTCGATCCGCAGTAGAAACTGGCCGCCATAATGGCGGGCAAATAGCCAGTTGAAGAGGGCGGTGCGGACGCCGCCAATATGCAAAAAGCCGGTGGGGCTTGGTGCGAAGCGAACCCGCACTGGTGGAACGATCTCAGCCATAGATACTCCTTTATGTTGCGTCGCGCTATTATACGCCGATGTCGGCGCTGTGCAAAAGCCCATGCTTGCGGCATACAAAAAATCTGTTATACTCAGAAAAATACCGTTATCGTGTAAAAAATATGTTTCGGCTTGGTGTTGCAGTAAAAATTTTGGGGCGTGGTGGGCTGCGGGCGCGTGATGGGCGGCGTGCTGAAAACGCTCCCCACCTAAGCGTGAGTTTGTTGCTAGTGCGCGAGGTACTCCTCTACCTGGCTGCCCAGCAGATCGGCTGTTATCGGCTTGCCGATGATTTGCTGCCCTACCTGGGTGATGGGCGTTACCCTGAGGTAGCGCGCCAGATTGCCGAAAGTGCCGCGCTGCTCGACGACACGGGCACGCTAGCACAGGCGCACGGCATTCGGCTGAGTATCCATTTACCACTCTGGGTCACGCTGGCCACCACAGATGCAGCAATTGTCGCCCGTAGCGTTGCCATTATTTCCGCGCGCGCCCAATTGCTCGATGGGCTGAGGTGTGGCCCGGAAGGTGTGCTGGTATTGCATGTTGGGGGTACGCATAGCGATAAAGCGGCGGCATTACGGCGCTGGGCCGCGCGCTACTTACAGCTGCCGCATGCTGTGCGCCAGCGATTAGCGCTCGAAGCCGATGACAATGGGTTTACGTTCAGCGAGGTGCTGTGGCTGCATCAGGCCACTGGCGTGCCGATCGTGTTCGATGCCTTGCATCATCGGCTAAACAACCCCGAGCAGGTGCCGATGAGCATGGCGCTGGCACTGGCGCTGGCGAGCTGGCCGCCGGGCGTGCGGCCCAAAGTGCATTTTAGCACGCAGCGCACCGAGGCGCATCTACTGCCAGCACGGCATGGGGCGGCGCAACAGGTAGTCGCACCACAGCTGGGCCAGCACGCCGATTTTGTTGATCCTGGCGAATTCGTTGCGTTTTTGCGCGCGGCCCATGGGCTGGCAGCGTTTGATATTATGCTTGAGGCCAAAGCCGCCGACCTAGCACTGTTACGCTTGCGCGCCGATGTAGCTCGTATTGCGCCAGAGCTTGTCGGGGTTGTGAGCTGAAGCATAGTAGCTGCCAGGTTTTTGGCTGAGTATCGGGTGTAGGCTGGTACTGCCGTTGAAGATGTCGAAGGTGATGCGATGGATGATATGCGCGAAGTAGATACCTCGGCGCGTGTGTTGGTGGCAATTGTCGCGCGGCTGCGCGATTTCGCTGCGGTGCGTGAAGAGGGATGGTACCGGATACCAGTTGCGCGTGCGCCACATGCACTCCATGCCGAGTACCTGGCGTTTTATCAAACCGCCGCGTTCGGGGCTGAGCGCTGGGCCGTGCGTTACTACGCGGCGGTGCGCGCCGTTACCATCGCCACGCGCGCGCAGCTGCTGCCCGATGAGGCAGCGCATCCACGGGCAGCCGCGCGTTACTATCGTTTTGCGCTGGCAGCGGTGCAGCAGCTACCGTTGTCGCTGCCAAGTCGGCGCTTGCGGCGCATTAGCTTTATTCCAACCACGTTTGGCCAACTTCTGACGGCGCGTGATGTTGCCGAACTCTGGCGCGCACCAGCGAGTAGCTGCACTGGCTGGGAGAGTGTTTGGGGGGCGGGAGTAAATCGGCGCGTTTAGGAATTAACCGCACGCTTGAGGTAGTGTTGCATTTTATTTAGCAGCTGCGTGAAGTTAATCGGTTTGGTTTCATAATCATCGCAGCCCGCCTCAAGCGAGGTACGCCGCTCATCTTGTAGCGCATATGCGGTCAAAATAATTACCGGAATCTGGCTTGCGGCTGGGTCGGCTTTGATCGCGCGTGTGGCTTGCCAGCCGTTCAAACCGGGAATACCCACATCCATGAGGATCAGATCGGGGAGAATATTGCAAGCGATCTCAACGGCTTGGGTGCCATTGGCGGCAGTGGTAACTTTGTACCCTTCCCAGGTGAGGCGCCGAGTCAGCATATCCCGATTCATCGGGTCGTCTTCAACGACGAGAATGTGCGGCATAATTCTTTACTCCGTGGTGTCAAGGACACGTAAAACGCAAACGTGGCGTTATTTGCCATGCACGTGTATATAGTATAACCGTGCGCCGCGAAGAAATGATACGGGGTGAGCTGTTGCTACCAGTGTATAATAACACAACATACGTTATTGGGGGGGCTATGTATGTGGTCGTTATCGCAAATGCGCCTGCTCTCGATGCAGCGCCATTTGCTGCGCAAATTCGTAGTGCCGCATATGTGATTGCTGCCGATGGTGGGGCGTTGCCGCTACTACAGCTAGGCGTATTGCCGCAGGTGGTGATTGGCGACATGGATTCACTAGATGAGGCGGCGTTAGAGCGGCTAACGAGCAGTGGCACAGCGCTGCACCGCTTTCGGCGCGATAAAGACGAGACCGACCTGGAACTAGCGCTGGTATACGCAGCAGCGATAGGCGCCAGTGTGATAGATGTGATTGGGGCGCTGGGCGGGCGCTGGGATCACACGCTGGCGAATGTCGCATTGCTGGCCCTGCCCGAGCTGCAAGGCCGAAAAGTACGTTTATTGGCCGATAAGCAAACGCTAACGCTTGTGCGCGATGCTGCCCTGATTGAAGGGCACGTTGGCGATACGGTTTCACTTATTCCGCTCGCTGGCGCGGTGCATGGCATTACAACGCGCGGGTTACAATACCCATTACACAATGCAACCCTGAGCTTTGAGCGCGCGCGCGGGGTGAGCAATGTGCTGCTTGCGCCACCCGGCGAGGTACGCATAGGCAGCGGCCTACTATTGCTGGTACATCACGACGATGCCGGCGCGCACCAGTGGCGCGGCGGGCACGCGCACGCCAATTAGGATGCCGGTGGCGCGTTTAGCCCGGGCGTAGCGCTTATGCTACAATACCTGTGCTGAGGGAGGATGCAATGCCTGAAAAGAAGAAAAAAGGCTTTAATTTCGGCTCGGTATTGGGCGGCATTATTGTGCTGCTCGCAATTGCTGGTGGGCCAATACTGAAGCTTGTGGGGCAGCTATTTGGCAAGGCCGGAGTATTCCCGAGTAGCTGGCTGCCGCTGCTTATTGGTGGATTGGTCGCGCTAAGCGTGCTCGTGTCGGTGGTGCGTGCGCTGGGCCAATCGATGCAGCGGCGCAACGATACGCGCCTGCCAACCTTTGCCCAGCCGCCGCTCAGTACGCCTAATATTCCAGCGACGCGTCCAGCTAAGTCACCGGCGATTGGTACAACTGCCTCTTCGTTGCAGGTGCCGTCGTCTGCTGCGCCGCGCCCGGGTGGTCTGCCGTCGGTGCCACGCTTCGATCCGATTTTTCCGCCGATGCTTATACTTGTTGGGCTAGCCGGGCTGGCGCTGCTGGCCGGGTTAGCTGTGGTGTTGCTCGGATGATCCAGTTCGATACATTTGCACGGTACTACGATGCGGATTATGGCGCAATTGCCGACGATGTGCCGTTCTACCGCGAGCTGGCGCGCCGCAGCGGCGGGCGAGTGCTTGAGGCGATGTGCGGCAGTGGGCGGCTATTACTGCCGCTCGCCGAAGCCGGGATGCGCGTGGCGGGGATTGATATTTCGGGCGCGATGCTGGCGCGGGCACGGGCGCGCTTACAAGCCGCTGAGATGCTTGAGCGGGTTGAGCTGATGGAAGGCGACATTTGCACGACTGCACCGCAAGGGCCTTTTGGCCTGGCAATTGTCGCAATTAACTCATTTATGCACCTGGAGCGGGTTGCCGACCAGCTGGCGGCGCTGGGCCAGCTGCACGCGGCGCTGCGCCCGGGCGGGCTGCTCGCCCTCGATCTGTTCAACCCCGATGTGCGCGCACTGGCGAACGAGAATGGCGCATTGGCGCTCGATAAATTGTTGACGCTAGCGGATGGCACCCGGGTGCAGAAATTTGTCGCACAGCAGCCCAACCTGGCAGCACAAATTAATCATGTGACATTTATGTACGATGAGCTGGATGCACAGGGCCATGTGACGCGGACAGTGCTGCCGTTTCCGATGCGCTGGCTGTATCGCTACGAGCTAGAGCATTTGCTCGCGCGGGCCGGGTTTGCGCTCGAGGCGGTGTATGGTTCATATGATTTAGAGGAATATGACAATGCCAGCGAGCTATTGCTGGTAGTTGCGAGGAAGATCGAACGATGACGCTGGGTGATCGGGCAATTGAGCTGGCGCTTGAAGCCCGCCGTCAGCGCCGGGCGCTGTTTATTTTTATTGCGGTAGTGGCGCTGCTACTAGTGTTTTGTGCGGTTGTCGGGTTCCGCATGCTTACGCCACCGCCAAAAACGCTGCTAGTGGGCCGGGTAGCCGATTTTGCCGATGGTCAGCCACACCGCATCAGCGTGCCGAAACTTGAGCTAAGTAGCCTGATTACCCGGCGCGATGCGACCTTGAGCGAAGATACGGTTTTTGTGCGCCACGCGAGTGATGGCAGCTGGGTGGCGCTGCTCGGCGTCGATACACTTTCGGGCTGCTTTTTGTATTGGGATGCAACGGTTGATGTTTTCCAGGATGTGAACTGCCAGGGCTCGCGCTATACGATCGATGGCAAATATATCGATGGGTTAAACACTGGCGAACAGCCGCAGAATATGGCCCGCCTGGTGGTAGAAGTGCGCGAGGACCAGGTGTTTGTGCGCGATGAGCGTGTGCGCGAACGCTAACATTGCGCTGAAGCATGTGACTTTTGTCGTAGTATACCCCTAAGGATTCTGCTAGATTGGCTGTAAGCGCACGGCCACTCGGTTGGCGGGCTGGCGGCGCGATAGCGGGGTACATGATATGACGACCGTTTCTTCATCTGCACTTGATGCGACAATGACACTGAATCAGATTGTTGCCAGCTGGCCTGCGGCGCTGCCCGTGCTGCAGCGCTTCGGGCTGGATACTTGTTGTGGTGGCGCATTGCCGTTATCGGAAGCTGCCGCCCATCATCAGATCGCGCCACAGGCGCTATTAGCCGCCTTGGCCGAAGTTGGCGCAGGCAACACCCCAAACTATCGCAATGAAACCTAGTACGCGCGCGTTTGCTGGCGCAGCACTCTTCTGGCTGGCGCTGGCGGCGCTGCTGCATGTGCTGGCAGTGCTTGGCATGCCGGGTGCCTGGGGCGCAATGGTGCATACGCTGCTGTTCGGGTGGATCACCAGCATGATTGTGACGGTGAATTACCACACTGTGCCGGTGTTCTCCGGGCGCGATTTTCCCAGCCAGCCACCGATCTGGGCGCACTGGTGGCTTCTAGCTGGCGGTGTAGCGCTAGCCGTGGCCGGGCAGCTAGCCGACTTACCAGTGCTGAGTATTGCCGGGATTGCAGGCGAGCTGGCGGCGGCGCTGTGCTTTATGCTGAATATTGTGCTGCTACTGCGCTATGGGCCGGCGCGTCCCCGCATGCCCGCGCCGCCAATTGCCAACCAGCCGCAGATCGATCGGCTGGGGACGCAGGCAACCCGCGCCTCGGGGATGTGCTTGCCGCTGGCGCTCGTGCTGCTCCTGGGCGCGCGAAGCGGCTGGCCCGGCGAGTGGGTGCTTGCTGCCGAGCACCTGGCTACGCTGGGCTGGATCATGTTGATGATTGTGGGAGTGAGCTACCATGTATTGCCGCGCTTTAGCGGCCAGGGTGTGCGGCCCGGGCCGTGGGCACGTGCCCAGCTGGCATGCCATTTTGCGGCAGTGCTGCTGATGGTGCCAGCGCTGGGCTTCGGCTGGGGCGGGCTGTTTGCAGTTGGCGGCACCCTGATGGCTGTGGCGTTGGGCCTGTTCGCCTGGACGATCTGGCCCGCCCTGCGCCCAGTACTGCCACGCCCCGGTGTCATTTCGTTGGCGGTGCGCGAGGCGCGCCATGAATAAGCTGAGCTTGCGCTTCATCAAAGCTGCGTTTGCCTGCCTGGCGCTCGGGTTGGCGCTGGGGGTAAGCTTTGCGCTGGATCGCTCGCTGGGCGCACGGCTGCGCCCGCTACACGCCGAGCTAAATCTGTGGGGCTGGGTTACGCTGTTGATCTATGGATTTGGTTCGCATATGCTCCCGCGCTTTCTGGGCCGCCCACTTGTTCACCTGCGTACTGCCAACACACAGCAGGCGCTGGCAATTGGTGGTGTAGCGCTGGCAGCGATTGGCTGGTTAGGAATCGCGTTTGGTTTCCCCTATGCGCTGTATATATGTGTGCTCGGTGCTCTGGCCCAGCTCGTCGCGGCGCTCCTGTTTGTATGGCAGATCGGGCAGCTGCTCGGCGCGTAAGCGTGATTGTGTAGCACCGAATTTTCGGCTTGAGGCTTCTCAAGCGCCGCCGGGCGTGGTATAATACTGTGCGTTAGGGGGATGACTGGCTTCGACAGGGGAGGATGTCGTAGGTTGCAAGCCGAGCCGCCCAGTCTCGTTAAAGGGGCAACGGCAATAACTGCCAAAAACAACACTTGGGCTCGCAGCTCCGCTGTGGCCCTCGCTGCTTAATTAAGTAGCGCGTCGTCCTTCGCTCACCCCGATGGTGAAGGGTACGGCGTCAACAGTCGGGGTGCTCCCGGCGAATTGCCTGCTACGCCGGGCTAAGATAAGCGGGCTGGCTCAAAGGTCGCTTCGTTAGTTGTGCGATCGCGAGCGATATAAACAGCTAACTAAGCTTGTAGTAAATCTGCGTCTAACTTTTCTGGACGGGGGTTCGACTCCCCCCATCTCCACCACAAGAATAGCACCCGCCTGGTAGTAAGCCAGGCGGGTGTTGTTGCGTCTGATGAGAAGTTGGTCGCTGCGGGTAGCGTACCAAATCCGATAGGTGGCTTACAGCTCAATCGATACTAAGGCCAACGTGGGCAAGCGGCTGGCCTTAGTGTCGATCGCTTCATTCGGGAAATAGCTAGCCTACATTCAGCGGCTGAATCGCTTTTACGGCTGCCATTGTGGGCTGGGTGCCGAGCTTGCGCCCCAATGCGTGGATTACATCGGCCACAATCGCCACTACCTGGTCGGCATCTTCTTCGGGAATATTGAGCGGCGGTGCGAGCTGAATCACCGGGTCGAGGCGATCGTCGGCGCGGCAGATCAGCCCCCGCCGTTTACACTGGTCGGAGAGCCAGGCCATCAGGTTTGGCTCTTCGAGCGGCGCGTGGCTTTGGCGATCGTGTACCAACTCGATGGCGAGGAACATGCCCATGCCGCGTACATCGCCAACATTGGGGTGTTCGCCCACCGCCGCGCGCAATTCGCGCATCAGGTAATCGCCCATACGTGCGGCACGTGTAGGCAGTTGTTCGCGCTCAAGAATCGCCAGGTTTGCCAGTGCAGCCGCGCAGCTTGCAGCGTGCCCGCCGAAGGTAATGCCGTGCATGAATTTATCGGCGTCGACATCGCTGTTGAAGAGATCGGCGACTTCGGGCCGCACTAGCACTGCGCCCAGCGGGGCATAGCCCGAGGTAATACCTTTGGCGCAGGTGATGATATCCGGCACAACATCGAAGGCGTTGATGCCAAACCAGTGGCCGACCCGCCCAAACCCGCAAATAACCTCGTCGGCGATCATCAGGATGCCGTGGTGATCGCAGAGCTGGCGGATGCGGCGCATGTATTCGGGTGGGGGAACAATCGCGCCGCCACTGTTTTGCACCGGCTCCATGATAATTGCGGCAATGGTTTCGGGGCCTTCGAATTCTATCAGGCGCTCGACTTCGTTGGCGCAGGTGCCAGCGCATTGGCTGTGGAGCGCGCAATAGTTGCAGCGATAGCGGTGGGGCAGCGGTACATGGCGCGCCCCCGGCACCAGCGGCCCAAAGCCGTTGCGAATGCCAGTAAGCCCGTTCACCGAAAGCGCGCCCATGGTGGTGCCGTGGTACGCCACCCGGCGCGAGATAGTTTTGTAGCGGTCGGTGAAGCCACGCTTGCGCTGGGTGGCTTTTGCGAGCTTCAGCGCGGTTTCTACGGCCTCGGAGCCGCCGCTGACGAAGAAGGCGCGGGTTTTTGGCCCAAGTGGGCTGATGCGCGCAAGTTCGCCGGCAAGCTTGATCTGGGGGACACTGGGGAAGGAGAAGGGGGAGACAAAGGCAATTTCCATCAGTTGGGCGGCCAGCGCTTCAACAATTTCGCGGCGGCCATACCCGGCGTTCACGCAGAACAGGCCGGAAAGCGCATCGATATATGCGTTACCGTCCTGATCCCATACGCGCGACCCTTCCCCGCGAACGAGGATCGTCGTGGGCCGCGCGGAGGTACTGGCGGTGTGCCCCATTTGGAAAAAGTGCAGCCAGACATTTTCCGTAAACGTCTGTTGCAACGTCGGATCAACGGGAAGCATCGTGCTCTCCTTACTATGGCTTACAGGTTACGAATCCGGAATAGCTGCGGCACAATGCAGCGCACAGGCGCAGTATTCGCGTATTCAGACAAGTGGGATGCTCAGTGAGACCGTTCATTTGGCTCTGTACGCTTGCGTGCTGCCCCCCACCGAGCGTCTCGCAGGGGCAGGGCGCGCTCAGTTGCGCGTTGTCTGGTCGGGTGAGATCCTCCTTCTGTAACGCCTTTCGGAGATGCCTCCGCGCGATTTGCGATCGAAGATCGACGCTTTACAATGAGCTTCGCGCTTATCGTAAACCCTAAAATCGTCAATCGTAAATAGAAAAGGGCATATTTCGAGGAACGGGCCGCTGGAAGGCTTCACCAGCGGTACGACCTGGGAGCTTGCTTCGGCATTGAAGCAGGGAAATTCGTTGGCGTCGCCTCCGTCCCAGGCCTGGGCAACGACCCTTGGGGCTGTACGTACCGATGCCGACGTAAAGGCAAAAAGAGAAAACGCGAGAACTATCGTATAGCCTTGATTTCCCTTGTTGCTTGTTACTTTACGCAGGCTGCACGCCTAAGCCCAGTGGCGGGGTAACGGCTTCTGCTGAATATCTGCCCTCCTTTCGTTCATAGCGGTAGCCCTGGCGGCCAGAGCGACGGGGGACCAACCCATCTATTGGCCATGGGTTGCGCTCACTGAATATCGAAACAGCACCACAGCGCGGTGAGGTTTATTCGCCGGTTGCGTCGGGCGGTACGAGCGTCATCACGCGGAAGGCTTCGGCATAGGGTAGGTTGGCCGCCTTGCCGGTGTTAGTCGCCCACTCGCGGATCCACTGCCCGTCGCCAGGATCGAGCTGACTTTTATGGCAGCGTAGTGCTTCGATTTTGCGCTCGATCGTGCTGGATATGTCGATATGTAGGGTCGCGTGCGCATCGTCGCCGCTGATGTACACTTCGTGTACCTGGTGCGGCTCAAGCCCTTCGGCGAGCAGCTCGGGGAAGATCGGGCGCGTACAGGCGCTGGGAAATACCGCATAGATTGCGGCCTCGGCGGCGGCGCGATGATCGGGGTGATTGATATAATCGGTGCCGAAGAACACCGCAGTTGGGTCGCCAGTGACGACGCGGTGCGGTTTCAGCTGGCGAATCAGGCGTGTGAGCTCGCGGCGCAGCTCGATGCTTGGCTGCAGCGTTCCGTCGGTATAGCCGAGGAAGCGGACATCGTGGATGCCAAGCACGGCGCATGCGGCGCGCTGCTCATCGGCGCGGGTACGTACCAGCTCGGCCAGATCCTGATTGGGATCGTTGCTGCCAGCTGCGCCATCGGTTACGATGCAATACGTAATCTGGGCACCTTGCTCGGCCCAGAGGGCTGCGCTGCCGCCACACATAAATTCGGCGTCGTCGGGGTGTGCGAAGATGCCCAGAATGCGCTGCGGGGTTGGTGAGGTGTCGGTCATAATGTTCTCGATTGTTTGCTTTTTGGTAGTGTACTACAGCGATTGCAGTTCTGTCTAGTGCGTCGGCAAAAGTGTTGGATAGACAGTTTGCAGCCGGGGATAGTTAGCGGGAATGGTTGTCCATGCTCAGGCTTCACGGTGCTCTGAATGTTTGGCGTTAGGCCCATATGTGGACGAAGAGATAGTGTATACTTAGGGCCGGTAGATCGCCTAGGAAAAGAAGGAAGCCAATGACAATTGAGGAGATTGTGGGCGAGGCAGTGGCCCAGATCGAGGCGAGTCACGCCGCGCGCGAGCGGGCACTTGCAACATCACGGGCGCTAGTGCGCCAGTGTGCGAATACGATTCGGGCGGTGCACCGCGGTGAGTTTGCGGAAGCGGCGCAGCTGCTACAAGCCGCTGGCGCGACAGCGCATGGGCTGCGGGCGGGCCTGATCGATGCGCCTGCCTTGCTGTTTGCCGGGTACACGCAGGATGCACTGAAAGAGTATGCCGAGGCTGCGCTGGTGTATGCGCTGCTCCACGGCGACCCGCCGCCCGGCCCGGCGGCGCTGCAAGTTGACCCAGCGGCCTACCTGAATGGGTTGGCTGAAGCCGCATCCGAGCTACGGCGGGCGATTCTCGATGGCTTGCGCCATGGCGAGGTCGCGCGCGGCGAGGTACTGCTCGATAGTATGGACGAGATTTACAGTATGCTGGTGACGGTAGATTACCCGGATGCCGTCACAGGCGGGCTGCGCCGCACCACCGATGCACTGCGCGCGGTGCTTGAACGCACGCGCGGCGATATGACGGCAGCGCTGCGCCAGGAGCAGCTCTCGGCGGCGCTGGCGGCGCTGGAAACGCGCTTGAGCCAGTAATAGGGCATGTAGCTGCTCAAGCTTCAGGCGCTACTATACCCGAAAGGCGCTCGATCTCTAGCAGCAGTGCTGAATGATCGAGGTCGCCGCCGCCGTGTTGCAGCAAGGCGGTGTAGAGCTGGCCTGCCAGCGCGGTGAACGGCAGCACGGCCCCGTGCGAGCGGGCTAGATCGAGCACAATGCCCAGATCTTTGTGGTGGAATTTGGCTTTGCCGCCGGGTGTAAATTGGTGCACCGCCATCGTCGGCCCGCGCAGATCCATGGCGCGGCTCTGGGCCAGCCCGCCACCCAGCACGCGCAAAATGACCTCGGGCGCTACACCCGCCCTGGCCCCCAGCACCAGCGCTTCGGCAGCGGCGGCGTAGTGCAGCGCCACCGCCAGCTGGTTACAGGCTTTTACTACCTGCCCCGCGCCGTTCGGGCCGCAGTGCGTGATGGTCGTGCCAAGCGCTGCTAACACCGGCTGGGCGCGCGCCAGATCTTCGGCAGTACCGCCGACCATGATCGAGAGCGTGGCGTTGATTGCGCCAACATCACCGCCGCTCACCGGTGCGTCGAGCATGCGCATGCCGTGGGCCGCGAGCTGGGCTGCCGCCGCGTGTGTGGCGCTCGGCGCGATCGTGCTCATGTCGATGAGCAGCAGGCCAGCGTTTCCTCCGGCAATCACGCCATGTTCACCCAAAATAACTCCCAGCACATCGGGCGCATCGGGCAGCATGGTGATGACAATATCGCTGTGCGCGGCAACTTCGCGCGGGCTGGTGGCCGGGCGCGCACCTGCGGCGGCGAGCGCGTCGATGGCGGGCGGGCTGCGGTTGTAGACGGTAAGTGGGAAACCGGCGCGCAGCAGGTTATGGGCCATTGGTTTGCCCATCAGGCCCAGGCCGATGATGCCAATTCGCTCGGGCATAGGCTTTCTTTCAGTACCCGCGCGCGCGTTCGACCAGGTTCAGCAGCGGTGTTCCGGCCAGGTAGCGGCGCAGGTTTTCGGCAAATAGTTCGGTTACATATTCGTTGTAGCGGCTGCTCATACCAGCAATATGCGGGGTGATTTGCACGTTTTCAAAGCCCCAGAGCGGACTATCAGGCGGCAATGGCTCGGGGTTGGTGACATCGAGTGCGGCCCCGCCGAGCTTGCCTGCCCGCAGCGCTGTGATCAGCGCGTCCTGGTCGATTAGCCCGCCGCGGCCAATGTTAACCAGCAGTGCAGCGGGGCGCATGGTCGCCAGCGCGGACGCATCAATGATATGGTGCGTCGCCTGGGAAAGCGGCAGCGCAAGCACCACCACATCGCTGTCCGCCAGCAGCGCGTGAAGTTCGGGCAGATCGTAGTAGCGCGCGGGAATGCTGCCACCGGGGTCGCCAGTGCCTGCGGGCGTCCAGCCATCGAACTGCGGTGGGCCGGTGGTGCGCCTGGTGGCAAGCACACGCATGCCAAATGTCTGGGCCAGGCGGCCCACTTCGCGGCCAATCGCACCATAGCCCAGGATACCGATTGTGCGGCCACGCAGCTCGGCAGGCATGAGCAGGTCGCCCTTTTCGCGGCCCGGCCAGTGGGCGCGCGCTTGCAGGCGCTGGGCCTGGGGCAGGCGGTGCGCGTGGGCTAATATCACGGCTAGCACGTATTCGGCCAGGTGCGCTGCATGGACTCCGCTGGCGTTGGTCAGGGTGATGTCGTTCTGCCATAGCGCGGTGCCGTAGGCGTGGTTCACGCCCGCGCTGGTGAGCTGCACCCAGCGCAGGTTCGGGGCATTCATTAGCCCGAAACGGGCCGCATTGGTGAGCAATATGGTAGTTTGCGGGGTAAGCGCCTGTTCAATTGCGGCGCTACTCTCGCAGGGTTGTTGCTCGATGATCAGGCGCGGCGAAACGGCGCGCAGCTGATCGAGCTGGGCCGGGCTGAGATCTTCGACCGAAAGGACATGGATCGGTTCTTCCATCGCCCCATCCTCTCTGCTGATTGGGTATGCGTTATAGTACCACAGCGCTCAGGGCGATGGCGCAAGTGTCGGCCGGTTACAGCTGTAGTTGCGCGGCGAGCCAGTCTAGCCGCGCGGCGCGGGCGGCGTCGTTCAGTGCGTGGCCGGCATCGTACCATGCCAGCTGTTTAGGCTCTTGCGCAGCAGCGTAGAATTCCTGCGCACGCGGCACCGGCACATGCGGGTCGGCGGTGCCAAACTGGAAGAGCAATGGTGCGGGCGTGAGCTGTGCAATATGCGCAATTGGGTCGTAGGGCGCCATGGCGGCGATGAAGGTTGCCCGCTCAGGATCGGCGAGGCGCGGGTAGTAGAGGTACCAATCGGGGAAGCGCGGCGTGCCTGCCATGAGCACATAACAGGTTGCCCGAGGGTCGGCTGTACCCAGCAGCACGCCATACATTGCGCCGAAATCGTGGCCCACGTAGGCAACCCGCTGCGGATCGACTCCCGGCTCGGCCAGCAAGAGATCGAGTGCCTGGCGCAGCTCAATCACCTGGCGTATGCTATTGCCCAGATCGTTGGCCTGCGTGCGCTTGAGGAACCAATCGCGATCCGACCACATTGTTTCGATGAGCAGCGACACGACGCCGCGCCGCGCTAGCGTGTGCGCCTCGCTGTGGAACTGGGTGCGGTTCGAGTCGTGCGCTTCTGGCTCGTACCAATGGACAAACAGCGCCGCAGCGTAGCTGCCGGGCAGCTCGGGGCGAATAAGCTCGGCGACGCGGCGAATGCCGGTGGGTGTGGCGTAGCTGAACAGGCGGCTCGTGACACCATCGGCGGTGGCGGTTCCAATCACGCGAACATCAGCGGCGGCTGCATCATAGGCAAAGGTTGGAGCTATGTTTGACACGACATCCCCCTTGTTCTGCGCAGATTGCTCAAATACCAGAGTGTAACAATATTAGGACTTTCGCTTCCTTGTGTATGTGCCTGCGGCAGCACGGTACTTTTTCTTTTTTTTGGTGGTGTTTTGCGCGGAGCGCAAAAAAATCACCAAGAGAGCGAAGAATTTGCTTGAGTAAGCGAAAGTCCTAAATATATTTGTCTTACAAGGGTGACGAATTTGTATGGCGAAGTGTTTCGGGGTTAGAGTGCGCGCAGCTGCGCTGCCACGGCGTCGGGCAGGGTGATGAGGGCGTGCTCATCACCGTGCGTAAGGGTGTTGGCGGTGTGTAACAACAGCGTGAGCCGCGCCAGCCGCGCCTCGTGCTCGGGGGTGAGCGGCCCCATTGCGCAGTACCCTTCGCGCACGCCCTGGCGGAATGCCGCGGGATGATGTGGCTGGAGCGCGTAGGCCAGATCGAACATCGGGTCGCCGCCCACAAGCTCGCCGGGGCGCGTTAGTGCTTCTACCTGGCTTGTGTCGCCAACGGTCACGAGTACGCGATCTGGCGTAACCGCGCCGTGTAAAATTCGCGGGCAGTCACATTCCAGTGTGGGATGTTCTAGCGTGGCACTGCGCAGTGCCGCCATGCCTTCCTTGCCGAGTAATGCCTCAGCGCGCGGCCACAGCTCGCAATAGCCCAGCCAGGTGTGCAGCGCATCGGCCCAGCTACGGGCGGGCCAGCGCCCGTTCACAAGCGGTCGGCCAAAACCTGCGGCGGTTGACTGATGCGCCCGGCGCAGTGTGCGACCAAGCTGGCGGGCCAGCACGCGCATACGCGGCGCGTCGGCCACCCAGTCGAGCGGCGCGCCTGAGGTATAGCTTTCGATGGTATAGCTGAAGGGTACCAGCGTGCAGCCTAGATCGTGGGCCAGCAAGCGCGGAATCGGCAGGTTGGCGGCGGCTACGGCGCGCAGCCAGTATGCCTCAGCGGCCAGGTCGCCCACGGGCGCGATCACCAGCAGAATATGGCTGCTGACGGTGCTAACGCGCACCTCAATCCGGTCGTTGGTGCTGGTGTGCAGGGTTGCCGTGCGCGGGCGCAAGTTGAGCGGGCCAATGACCAGCGCGGCATAGTCACCCAGGCGGGCCAAAATGCTTCGGCGCGCGTCAGAAATCGACAGATCTTCGGGGTCGGCAATCTGGTTCAGGTTCTCCCACATGCGGCAGAGAATAGCACGAGCAGGCGCAGCCTGCAAATGCACCGATCGGGCCTTGCTGTAGGCGCGATCTTGGGCTATGATCGGCGCTCAGCGGCAGGAATGACTTTTGAGCGCAGATCGCTACGTCTGTGCACCATGCTGCGTTGAGGAGGATCCATCTATGCCAAATCAATGGTGGAAAGAAAGCGTCGTCTACCAGATTTACCCGCGCAGCTTCTACGATAGCAATGGCGACGGGATTGGCGACCTGCGCGGTATTATTCAAAAGCTCGATTATCTGAAAGATTTGGGCATCGATGTCGTCTGGCTATCGCCAGTCTATAAATCACCGAACGATGACAACGGCTACGATATCAGCGATTACCAGGACATTATGGATGAGTTCGGCACGTTGGCGGATTGGGAAGAGCTGCTCGCGGGGATGCATGCGCGCGGCATCAAGCTGATTATGGACCTGGTGGTGAACCATACATCCGATGAACACCCCTGGTTCGTTGAGGCGCGCAGCTCAAAGGATAACGCCTACCACGATTATTATATCTGGCGGCCCGGGAAAGATGGGCACGAGCCGAATAATTGGGCGGCGGCATTTGGCGGCAGCGCCTGGGAATATGCCCCGACTACTGACGAGTATTTTCTGCACCTGTTTTCGAAGAAGCAGCCCGACCTCAACTGGGAGAACCCGGCAGTTCGCGCCGAAGTTTTTACCATGATGCGCTGGTGGCTCGACAAAGGGATTGATGGTTTCCGCATGGATGTCATCAACATGATCTCGAAGGAGCCGGGCCTGCCCGATACGCCCATAAGCGGCGATGCTCAGTACCAGTTCCCGGCATCGGTGTTCCATGGGCCGCGCTTGCTTGAGTTTCTTGGCGAAATGAAGCGCGAGGTACTGGCAAAGTACGATACGCTTACTGTGGGCGAAGCGCCAATGGCAACGACCGCGCACGCAATCGAAATGACCAACGAAGCGACCGGCCCGCTCAATATGCTGTTTCAGTTCGAGCACATGAATCTCGATAGCGCCGACGGCCATATGCTTGGGAAGTGGAAGGTCAAGCCGCTTGATTTGCGCGACCTGAAGCGCGTGATGAGTCGCTGGCAGAACGACCTGGCGGGCGGTGGGTGGAATAGCCTGTACCTTTCGAATCACGACCAGCCACGCGCCCTTTCACGCTTCGGTAACGACACCGAATATCGCGTTGCGTCAGCCAAGCTACTGGCGACCTTCCTGCATATGCTGCAAGGCACCCCATATATTTACCAGGGTGAAGAAATTGGCATGACCAATGTGCGCTTCGCCTCGATCAATGATTACCGTGATATTGAGTCGTTGAACCTCTATCGTGAGCTGGTTGGCACGCGGGGCTATGCGCCGCAAGATGTGCTGGCGATGATCTACGCCAAGGGCCGCGACAACGCTCGCACGCCGATGCAGTGGGATGCCAGCCCGAATGCTGGCTTTACCACTGGCACGCCCTGGATTGACGTGAACCCGAACTATCCTGAGATTAACGTTGCGCACGAGCTGGCCGACCCGACCTCAATTTTTGCGTACTACCAGCAGCTCATTCGGCTGCGCAAGGCTAACCCGGTGATTGTGTATGGCACCTACACCCTGCTGCTGCCCGACGACCCAGCAGTGTATGCCTTTACTCGTACTCTGGGCGATGATCGGCTGCTGGTGGTGCTTAATTTTACAGCTGGAACGCCAACGTTTGCTCTGCCCACGGCGGTGCCGGTAGCGGGGTGTGAACTGGTGATCAGCAATTACCTGGTTGAGCCAGCGCAAGATATTTGTGTCTTCACATTGCGGCCATACGAAGCACGGGTGTATCGGTTGCGCCCGGCATAGGTGTGGGGTAGGTTCGGTTCAACGACGCGACCTATCGCCTTGCAATTAATGCAAGGCGATAGGTCGCTTTGTTCTTCTTAAATGGGAATTGCTAGCGAACGCTAAGAGGATTTGCTTATTAGCCAGCTGCGCCGAGTGCGTCGATGCCAATCCACACGTTTTCTGGCGTCGCGCCTTCTTCATCAAACAGCAGCAACTCATTTTCGGCTTGCAGCCAGGACACGGGCAGCTTATAGGCTTCTTGTGGCCCAATCTGCCAGTAGCGCCCCACGTTCTGCCCGTTCAGCCAGATCTGGCCTTTGCGCATGCCGGGGAGATAGAGCTTAAACGGCCCTGTGCCATGGGTTGCCGCATCGTAGCTGAAATGCGCGCGGTGGAACACCGGGCCAGCATCCGGGGCAGTGCCTTCAGGGGCGGGCGTAACGCCAGGCTGGAAGCTCCACGCGGCGTCGAGCGCGCCCTCGGCAGCATATTCGAGCAAGCTAGCCTGCCAGGCCGCACCAGCGTAATTCTGAATATTGATCGCTAGCCCATTTGCGCCGGGCCGCAACAGGTGGGTGATGTCGGCCTTGATGTAGCCGCCGCCGTGGTGTCGGCTGAAGCGCGCGATGGCGCTGCCATTGACATACAGCGCGCCCGGGTTGCGGTCGCCAGTGAGCTGAATGATGTAGCGTTGCCCGGGCTGGGCCTCAATATCGCGCAGCAGCCAGATGCTTGGGCCAGCAAATGGCAGGTTGCCCAGGTGTACGTCGGTAATATCGGGGCGCACAAAGGCCGCACGTGCATTCGCCAGCGCCTCACCGGCAAACACTGCCTCTTGCCAGAGCGCTACCCATCCCGCGCTGATATCAAGCTGACGCGCGCCCCAATACAGCGTATCGAGCAAGCCCTTGCGCTCGCCAGTGTTCGAGCCATAGTTGAAGCGCCCGAGATTATCGACCAGCAGGCGTAGCTCATGGCGGCCAGCGGTGAGCGCAAGCGGTAGTACCAGGCGCGCCCCGTGCGGGTGTACACCTAGCCAGCCCTGCGCCGCACCATCCACTAGTATGTGCGCCCGGTCGTTGACCCAGGGCGCGGCTACAGTTGCAAGCTGGTTGGTGGCAACTTCGATCGTGGCACGGTACCAGCCATAGCCCAGGTCGCAGCCCAATACCTCAAGCGGCTGTGGCTGGGCAATCGGCTGCCAGCCCGCCGTGCTGTGCGCCTCGGTGACTGCCTGGCGCTGCCAGTGTAATACAAAGGGCGAGCGTTCGGGTGTGGCGGTGGCCTGCGGCTTGATCTGGCGTATCTGCCCACCAGCGGTGATGCGGAAAAAAGGAGCTATGCCGCGCCCATCGATCCCGATTGTGTCTGCCGGGTCTTGTGTGACTAGATGCGGGCCGCACAGGAAGGTACCGTCGGCGAGCGGCCACCAGCGCTCGGCGCGCGCCTGGGTCAGCAGCACAATTGTCAGCAATCGCTGCCCGACCCTGGTGCGCACAATGGTAGGCTGCTCGCTCAGCCAGTACTGAAGCGTGAACGTTGCGCTGTGGGCCTGTAGCTCCACATTCGTAGGCACATTGCTGTCAGGGGCAAATTCCGCTTCTTCAGCGTGCAGCTGAAGCTCGCCGACCTCACCTGCGCTGCCATAGAACACGAGCGTGTCACCGGCAGGGTGCTGCCAGAAGCCAAGCAGGCGCGATGTGTGATATTCGAGGAGGAGCGTCGAGCCTGTAGCGCCAATTTGTGTCGCGTCGTTGGCTGCACCAGCTTGCCCAAGCGGGAGGTTACTGAATATCGGCTTGATGGACGCGGCTTCGACCTCGATCACCAGGTGTTTCGCTGGGCGCGCCAGGTAAAGCTGGTAGGTTTGGCCTTCGAGCCCGGGGTTCTGGAAGAAGGTTGCGCTGAAATTGGCCCATGCCGCCGGAGCACTCGCCCCGGCTTTTACATTGCGGTAGGGCATGTTCCCAGCCTCGCCGCGCCCGGCTACTGCGGCTGGCGCGATTACCTTTGGCCCGGCGGGTGTGGCATCGGCCAGTACTGCGCTGAGTTCTGCACCAATAGTTGACATAAACAAATGATGTCGGCGCGCCACAAAAAACTTTTCGCTCAGCCCACCATATTCGCTCACCGGCGCATCGTAATCGTACGAGGTGGTCATATGAATGGTATCACCGCCGACGGTACGCCCACCCCAATAGCCAAAGTTGGTGCCGCCCGCCCACATCCAGTGGCTCCAGCCGCTTGCGCCCACGGCAGTCAGCTGGTGCAGGGTCATGTCGAGCTTGGCGGCAGTGCGGTTGTTGTGGCGGCTCGCGCCCCAGTTATCGAACCAGCCGCTCCACAGCTCGGAGACAATCAGCGGATTTTCGGGCCAGGCTACCCGGGTTTGCACCAGCTTCTCGGCGATGCCGCTCCAGCCATTACGGAATTCGGCCCACTCATTCATGGCGCCCATGCAGGTGTACTGCGGTACATCGATGCCACGCGCGATCGCTTCGCGCGCCAGGGTGCGCTGGTGATCGTCGTGCCCATACCGGCCTGAGGCCCAGTGCTCGTTTTCGATCTGGCACAGGATGATCGGGCCACCGTTGGTGATCTGGCGCGGGGCCAGTAGCGGCAGCAGGGCGTCGAACCAGCGGCGCAGGTGATGCAGATAGACTAAGTTATCGACGCGCAGCTCGAGACCTTCAAGCGCGGTGAGCCAGGCCGGGAAGCCGCCATTTTCCCATTCGGCGCAAATATAGGGGCCGGGCCGCACAATCGCGTACAGCCCTAGCTCGGCGCACAGATCGAGGTAGCCCGGCAAATCGGCCATACCGGTAAAATCGAAGTGGCCCGGCTGCGGCTCGTGCATATTCCAGGGAATCACCATGTCGATAGTATTCAGGCCACCGGCCCGCGCCTTGAGCAGCAGGTCGCGCCATTCGGCCTGGGGGTAGCGAAAGTAGTGCAGCTGCCCGGCGAGCAAGGTAAAAGGCTGCCCGTTGATGGCGATACCAGCGCGTGTGACGCTAACAGTCTGTTTAGGTGGCATAATTTTCTGAGTTTTCTTGAAAGATACGGAAACGATAGCCTACTTCAAGTGCCCTAAATCTGAAACTGCCCATCTTTATAGAACAGCTCGCCATCGACCCAGATCGCACTCTCATGGCGCATGTCGCAAATGAAATCCCAGTGAATGCTCGATTGATTGATACTACCGGTTTCGGGGTAGCCTGCGCCCACGGCCATATGCAGCGTCCCGCCGATCTTCTCGTCGTAAAGAATACTTTTGGTGAAGCGCTGAATACCGTAATTGGTGCCAACCGCAAATTCGCCCAGATAGCGCGCGCCCACATCACTGTCGAGCTGGCTTAGCAGGTAGGATTCATTCTTGCGGGCACGGGCGTTCACTATTTTGCCGTCCTGAAACTCGAATTCAACGCCCTCGACCTCGTAGCCGCTGCGAATGGCGGGATAGGCAAATTTCACCCAGCCATTTACCGAGTGCTCGACCGGGCCGGTGTAGATTTCGCCGCTGGGCATATTACGCCGCCCATCGGAATTGATAAATGTGCGCCCATTGATCGAAAGTGCCATATCGATATCTGGTCCCTGCACGCGTACCTCGCGTTTCCCTGCGAGCCAGTCGACCAGGTGCTGTTGGGAATTGCGCACGGTGAGCCAACTCGCCACTGGGTCGGGTTGATCGGCGAAGGTGGCGGCATACACAAAATCCTCATAGTCGCGCAGACTCATATCGGCTTCCTGGGCCAGCGCGGCGCACGGGAATTGTGTGAGCACCCAGCGTAATGTGCCAGCCGCCGCACGCTGCATGCGCTGGTGTTGCATTGCACGGCGGGCCTGCTGAAACGCGCGCGGCTTCGCTGGGTCGATGCTGGAGAGCGCGCGCGTGTTACTGGGCGCAACAATCCGAATAGAAACATCGGCCTGCTCGTTCAATAGCGCAGCTGTGGGCGCAACCCATGCAAGCTGATCCTCATTTGCCTCACTAAAGAAGGCTTCGTCTAGCTCATCGGCACTGATCTGGACAGTCGCAAGGCCGCCCGCACGTGTTACCAGCCGGTATACCTCGGTGATGAGCGGCAACGCTAAGACATCCCCTTGAATGGCTACCCACTCGCCGGGTTGTACTGCTGCCGAATAGCGTACCAGTACTTCGGCAAGCTTGAGCATGCGTTGGTCGGGCATAGTCCCTGCTCCTGCTTATACCCAATCGAGTGAGCGCGTAATGGCGCGCTGCCACTGGGCCAGAATGGCTTCGCGCACCGTCGTTGTCATGCGCGGCTCAAATACGGTTGGTTCGCCAGGCAAGTGCGGCAGTGCGGCGGTATTGGGCCATGTACCTGCGCCCAGGCCTGCTAAGAGCGCAGCTGCCCGCACGCTGGTTTCGGTGTTATCGGCACGCAATACAGGGATGCCCAGCAGATCGGCCTGGGCCTGGCACGCAACATCGCTCGCCGACACGCCGCCCCCGACATAGAGCTGGTCGATAGTAATACTGGCATCTTCGGCAATTGCCGTCAGAATATCGTGCAGCTGGCAGCCAATGGCGTTGAGGAAGGCGCGCGCGATATGCGCCGGGGTGGTATCGAGCGTCATGCCGAGCAATGTGCCGCGCGCGGTACGATCTTCGATTGGAATTCCTAAGCCGGTGAAGGCGGGCACAAATACCACACCGCCGGCATCCGGCACCGAAGCCGCCAGCGCGCCTAAGTCTGCCGGGCGCTGCAGCCAGCCCATCTGCTCCTGCATCCAGCGGATGACTGCGCCAGTGACCGTGGTATCGGCTTCAAGGCTGTACGTGGGTTGGCCCGCCAGCTCCCAGGCCAGGTAAATTTTAGTGCGCCCAGGCGGTGGGGGCTGGCTCCCAGCCACGACGTTGACGAATGAGGCCGTGCCGTGGGTGCATGCGGCCTGGCCTGAGGCACGGCAATCGTAGCCAAACAACGCCGCCTGCTGATCGCTGATCATCGCTAGCACTGGTATGTTTGCTTGCCCACCGTATGAATCAGTAACCGCGAGCGTGCCAAATGGATAAATCGTTGGCACAGGGCGAGGAAGTGCCGCGCGTGGCAGGTTCAGGTATTCGATCCACTCTTGCCAGAGCTGCTTGGCGCGGAAGTCGAAGATTGTCATCCCCTGCATCAGCGAGTAGTCGAGCACATTTGCATCGAGCTGACCCAGCGCATGCACCAGCCAGCCAGCTGCGAGCGAGCACTGGAGCCTCCCAGCTTCAGCGGCCTGGCGAAATGCCTGATCGTGGCGCATCCGCCAGGCCATGTGCATTGCCGAGCAGTAGGCACCAGGAAACTGGCCGAGTCGCGCTCGTCGTTCTTCGGCATATTCCCAGCTATTTGCTTCAGCTACTAATGCGGTTGTCCGCATGTCTTGCCAGGTAATTGCATTGCCGATTGGCTGGCCGGTTTCCGCATCCCAGGCAAATACGGTGTCGCGCTGGGTGGTTATGCCGCAGGCGGCAATCTCGCTGGCGCGGCACCCGGCCTGGATGATGGCTGTGTCGATAGCAGCTCGTACACTTGCGGCGATGGCTGCTGGGGATTGCTCGACCCAACCGGGCTGGGGGTAGATACGGCGAACGGGGTGGTAGCCATAGCCTGCCACCGCTCCATTGGTGTCTAGGATGAGTGCACGACTGCCACTGCCGCCCTGGTCAACGCCGAGCACATACGGATATGTCATAGATTATCCTAATCAACAGGCGCGAGTCGCCCGAGCGTGTTGTGTCAATATTGTACCATCGAACCTGATGGGTAGTGATCGCAGCGGAGACCTTTGCATGAGACGGACATATGACGAATGACGAATGATATCAAATCTGTTTGAATATGCTCACAATCCGCACTCCGCATGACGCACGAAAACGCCAAGAGCGGAGTGTCTAGTCGTCATACTAGTGGCGAACTTGGTATGACGCATGGCGAATGGTGCGCCCTGGCGTTCGTCTTGGCCGAGGCGATAAAGTGATCGTCAACATCTTGCTTTTAGGCTATGGAGAAGGCTTTTGAAGTATGAGCGAAGGCGTTTCGGCCGGGGGGCCTGCCCATGTGCCAGCACCGGGCGGCCACCTCAAGCAATGTCCTTGTAATGGTTCTGCCCGAGCGAGCGGCAAATTCGATACGAAATGCTATGCGGGAGATCGCGTTTCCTTCAACTTCCGGCTAATGTTCATATTACCAGCCTTCGACTGGGTGAGCTGACCAAGCCGTGAGAGCACCGCATCCTGGAGATCGGCAAAAATCTCAAGATCGCCAAACTCAATATTCAGCGCAACCAGCGTCTGGGCAACTTCAGGGCGTACCCCAACCAGCAGCGTGCGGGTGCCTAGCAACTTTACCGCCTGCGCAATCTGGATCACAACATTGGCGACATGGCTATCCATAATTGGCACACCCGTAATATCGAGAATCAGGTCACGCGAACGCTGGGCGCTGATGCGCTCAAGTACCTGCTGCATAAGGCGCTGCGCTTGCTCGCCATCCAGGATGCCCGCCAGAGGCACAACAATAACACTAGGGAGAATAGGAATAATAGGCGCGCTCAAACTGCGAACGAGCTCCTGACTGACCGATAGCTTTTGCAGCGTCTGGGTGAGGCGTAGCTCACGTTCGCGCACATCGCTGAGGGCATGCTGAAGATCGGCGGTGCGATTGTTGACAGCTTGCTCAAGATTATCATTGGCCGCTGCCAGTGCGTTAGAAGATCCTTCGGCCACATGGCGTAGCTCATCCGATTGCTGTAGCGACTGTTCCAAGCTGCGAGTACCAAGGAATAGCATGAGCGTGAAAACAGCGAAGGTAATAATCTGAAATATCAGGATATCAGTTGTGGTGTCTCTGGTCTGAGTATTAATGAAAACCCGCGCTATTGCAATGGCGATAAAGGCGATCCAGATCTGCCAGGCGCGTAAGCTCACGCTGGCGAAGAGCAGCGGTGTTATGAGCATCATAACAGACCAGGGCTGCTCAAAGCTTGAGGTAAGAATGTAGACGCTTACAGTAAGCTGCATCATAGATATGATCACCGCAGCAGTATCAACATACCCCCGCCGAACAAGCACGAGCATGCCGAAGTAAGTAAGTGTCGGTAAAACGGTTGCAAATACAAAAATGATTGATACGGGGGTAATAATCGTAGACGGTGTAACATAGCTTCTGTACTTTGGGAAAGGGCCACCGCTTGAGGAGCGGGGTCGGGTGTATCCTTGGCGTTGCCTAGACGACCAAGAAAGGAACACCCGATGCCCCGCCAGCCCGATTG
>WBZP01000416.1_pt1 | contig 58426 bp, 60 predicted proteins | sample 5204301 | NCBI WGS metagenome assembly WBZP01 (sample SAMN12412401, study PRJNA552823) | activated sludge metagenome | isolation source: activated sludge from nitrification reactor of wastewater treatment plant... | place: USA: Pennsylvania | collected 2017 | reverse complement strand
CTACGCGGCTCCGGTTGGTTGGATGGATGCCTCCGGCGATGGCGAGTTTGGGATTGCGTTGCGGGCCGGACAGCTCACGGGTGACACCGTGCGACTGTTTGCCGGGTGCGGGATCGTCGCCGACTCCGACCCCGAGGACGAATTGGCCGAGGCGATGGCGAAGTTCGTCCCCGTGCGCGACGCGCTTGGCGGATAGCCACGACCGACCTGACAGGGCGTGATCTGGGCGCGACTGAGGGTTCCATCCGCGCTGGCAGCAGCCTCAAACAGCGGCAGATGACACTCTTGTGACGCCCGGTGCAGGTTGCCCAGCACTCTGGTCACCATCGGGTCAGTGCCGACTTTGCCGAGCAGTCGGTCATACATCGCGACGTTGGCCACTTCGCCGTCAGCCCAAGCGCTGGCTGCCGCGCGCAGGTCCTCCGGCGCCTGGACCCGACCAGTCCACCGATCCTCGGGCACCTTGGCGCCAAGCCGTTGGAGTTGGCGGGTGAGGGCTTGGATGTGGCGCAGTTCCTGTTGGTGGATGCCGACGTAGGGCTCAACCTGACCGAACTGGGTCAGCACCGCTTCGTATGACGCTGCGGCGGCGTACTCCCCTTCTGGCCCGGCCAATGCCTCGGTGAGCGCAGCCACCACGTGATCGCCGCTAGCCGTTGGCGCTGCCTGGTCTTGAGTAGCGGCACACCCGGCCGTGGCCAGAGCGAGTGCGAGTGCGAGTGTCGTTGCCTTCGTGAGCGTCATCACGTCTCCTTCTATACCCCCATAGGTATCAGTAGCGATCGGCGAATCACTGTCTGAACGCTGTGTAGTGGCTGTGACTGGCATGCGTCACCATGGGCACATGACGGTCTTCGACATGTCCGACCCGGCCTTCGACACCACCGGCGAACGCGTCCACCACGCGCGTGCGGAGTCCTGGTACGTCGAAACCACGTGGGGCTGGGCCGTGTTGCGCCATGCCGAAGCCAGCGCGGTGCTCAAGGACCGGCGCTTCGCCCAGGGCAACGCCAAGTGGCCCGAGCAGAACGGCATCCACTCCGGCCTCTTCCGCGATTGGTGGCAAGAGGTGCTGCTCAGCCTCGAAGGCGACGACCACGCTCGGCTGCGCCGCCTCCTGATGCCCGCCTTCCGGGCCAAGACGATCGCGGCCATGCGGCCGCAGTTCCAGGCGCTGGCCTCGGAGTTGATCGATGGCTTCGCCCCCCGAGGCCAGGTCGAGTTCATCTCGGAGTTCGCTGAGCCCTATGCGGCTCGAATCCTGTGTCTGCTGATGGGCCTACCGGAGTCGGACTGGCGACAACTGGCGCATTGGGCAGACGACCTGGGTCGCTCGTTCGGGATCAGCGTGGCTGCAGATCTGCCGGTGATCGAGAAGGCGCTGACCGAGTTGAGCGACTACCTCGCTGACGTCGTACGACGGCGGGAGGAGGAGCCGGGTGATGATCTGATCTCGACGCTGATCCAAGAATCCGGAGCCGACGGCCGACTGTCTCGCCACGAACTCGGGGTCGCCCTGGCCTTCTTGGCCTTCGCCGGGATGGAGACCACTCGCAACCAACTTGGACTAGCACTCCAGACGCTGCTGGCCCACCCGGACCAGTGGGCGCTATTGGCCGAGCGCCCCGAGTTGGGAGCTAACGCGGTCGAGGAAGTGATGCGGGTCAACCCCACCGTCACCTGGGTGACACGCGAGGCGCTCACCGACGTGGACTTGTTTGGGCTGCACATTCCGCGTGGCGGCATCGTGCAGGTGCTCAGCCACTCCGCTGGCACCGATCCCAACGTATTCACCGAACCCGAGGTGGACATCACGGTCGAGAAGCCGCCGCACTTGGGCTTCGGTGCTGGCGTGCACCACTGTCTGGGGCACTTTGTCGCGCGCACCGACATGGCGGTGGCCCTGCCACTGCTAGCCCAACGAATGCCCGACGCCCGCCCCGATGGACCCGGCCGCTGGTTGCCGATCAGCGGCAACACGGGGGCGTTGGAGTTCCCGATCCGGTTCAGTCCGGGGCACTGAGACTGCGGATCTGCTCGTCCAACTCGCGGCGCTGGTCGCGGCGACAGACGGCCTCGATCACGTCGATACCCCCGTTAGGCACGGTGAGAGCGTGCCGGAGTTCGGCAATGGAATGCACCCGCCAGTGCGGCACATGCAACGCGGCACACACAGCGCCGAGGTCTAGTCCGTGCGGGATCGCGAACAGGCGGTCGAAGGAGGATGCGTATTCCGGCGCACCCTGCTCCAGCACGGCGAAGATCGACCCGCCGTTGTCGTTGACCACCACGATGGTCAGATCGGGGCGCTGCTCCTCGGGACCAATCACCAAACCGGTCAGGTCATGCAGGAAGGTCACGTCGCCAACCAGAGCGAGGTTGCGACGACCCGGGCGGGTCAGCGCCGCTCCGATCGCGCTGGAGAGGGTGCCGTCGATGCCCGCCAGTCCGCGGTTGGCCAGCACCTTGCGATGCTGCCCGGGCGGGGGCGAGACGGCCATCAGGTCGAGGTCACGGATGGGGTTGGAGGCACCGACGTACAACATCCCACCGGGGGGTACGCCGAGCGAAACTTCGCGCGCGACGGCATGTGGACCCAACTCGCCGAGCACCAGTGCCTCTAGTCGCTGCGTGATGGCCTGGTCGAGTTCGTGCCACTGGCTGAGCCAGGAAGGGTCGTCAGGTTGCTCGACCCGGAGGCCCGGGGCTGCCAGCGAGACCGGGTGCGGCCGAGCCGCCCAACGCCCAGCGGCTGGCACTGAGACCACCTCGAGTCCGGGGCGCGACAGCAGTCGGGTCACCGGCCGCGACAGAGTGGGGTGACCGAAAACCACCACACGTTGAATCTGGCCGCCGAGTTCGGTGTCGAGCAAGAGGCGATAGGTGGCGATCACGTTGGCACCGGTTCGAGAACCACTGCTGGGTTCGGCAAAGAGCGGCCAGTTCGCCGCCTCGGCCAGGGTGCGCGCGGGTGGGCCGGCGTTGTCTCCGGCGACCACGACCGTGCGCCGACCCGGCTGCAACACCGTCGGGTTTGGTGGCTGGCCGGCATCGGCGAGAGCCTCAGGCGCCGTTGCCAGGTCGGCGTCGAAGCCGGCCGGGTTGGGCACAAGGGGGGCTTCAAACTGGACGTTGAGGTGGCTTGGACCCCCGACAACGGTGAGGCCGACCAGATCCTCTGGGCGGCTGACATCGACAGTTGTGCAGGCCGACCCGAACATGCCCACCTGATCGGTGGTTTGGTTGGCATTGGTGCCACGCAGCGATGCAGGTCGGTCGGCCGTCACGGCGAGCAGTGGGACGGCCGCATGGGCTGCCTCCAGGACGGCTGGGTGGAGATTGGCTGCCGCCGTACCCGAGGTGGTGAAGACCACGGCCGGGCGCCCTGATGCCTTGGCAGCGCCCAGCGCCAAGAAGGCAGCCGTGCGCTCATCGATGCGCGTATGCAGCGTCAGTTCGCCGCGTTGGGCTGCGGCATGCGCGGCAAAAGCTAGCGGTGCCGAGCGCGAGCCAGGGCAGAGCACGACGTGTTCGACGCCGATGGCCCGCCACCGGCGCACCACGGCTCGCGCCAACTCGGTCGCGTCAATCACGCAGCGCATCCTGCCGCAGAGCCTCGACCCGTGCGAGCCGGGCTTGCCACCAGGCTGTGCGTTGTGGGTCGGCCGGAGCGCTGGACTCCAGCACGTCAGGCCGGGCAACGGTGAGCATCCCGTTGACCGGAAGCATCGGTTCGGCAACCACGTCGTCGGTCAACAACTGCACCGTCGCCAGCCCGCAGGCGTAGGGAAGCTCGGGCAACGCTGCGGCTAGGGCCACGCCAGCGGCGATGCCCACACTGCTCTCGACGGCACTTGAGACCACAGCCGGGAGCCCGATGTCCTCGGCGATCCGCAGGCAGGCGCGCACTCCCCCCAGCGGTTGCACTTTGAGTACCGCGATGTCGGCAGCCTCGAGGTCGCGAACTCGATAAGGATCTTGAGCCCTCCGAATCGACTCGTCGGCGGCGATCGGCACCGAGACCCGTCGGCGCACGAGCGCGAGGTCCTCGACATTGGGACACGGTTGCTCGACGTACTCCAAGCCGCCTGCGGAGCGGTCGAGCCGGGTGATCGCGTTGATCGCGGTGTCGACGTCCCAGCCTGCGTTGGCGTCGATCCTGATCTGACCGCTGTGCCCGAGGGCGTCGCGGACCGCCTCCAGACGGGCTTCGTCATCGGCGAGCAACTGACCAACCTCGGCCACTTTGACCTTGGCGGTGGTGCAGCCCCCACGTCGCACGATCTCGTGGGCCGTCGCCGGGTCTACCGCGGGCACAGTCACGTTGACTGGAATCTGGGTGCGCAGTGGCTCCGGCCAGCCGGCAAAGGCCGCTTCGCGCGCTGCCAATAGCCAGGGCAGTGCGGTGGCGTCGTCGTATTCCACAAAGGGGCTCCACTCCCCCCAGCCTGCCGGGCCGTGGAGCAAAACTCCCTCGCGCACGGTGAGACCACGAAACCGTTGGCGCATTGGAATCGAGAAGACGCTCACACCAGTCTCCGGAGAGCCTCGCGGTCGATCTTGCCGTTGGCATTGAGCGGCCAGCCGTCGACGCAGACGAGTCGCCGCGGCGCCCAGGTGCGCGGGTGGTCTGCGGCGACCCAGTCACGGGCCTCGTCCAGGGTCAGCGAGCCGCAAACGAAGGCAGTGACCTGCTCCCCCCACTCGGGGTCAGGGGTGCCGAGCACCTCGGCGTCGGCCACCTGCGGATGGGCCAGCAAGCGTTCCCGAACCACCGCTGCGGGCACCTTCACTCCGCCCGAATTGATCACATCATCTGCCCGGCCAAGCACCCGTAGTAGGCCGTCTTCGAGACTGCCCAAGTCGGAAGTGACGAACCAGCCGCCTTCGTCGAGGGTGGCCGGGCCATCGTCGTACCCGTCGAAGAGGATCTGGCCCTTGATCCGAATTCGCTGGTCCTCGGTGAGGCTCACCTGTACGCCGCCCAGCGGGCGGCCGTCGTACACACAGCCGCCGGAGGTTTCGGTCATGCCGTAGGTGGCCACGATCCGAACACCGATCGACTCGGCTTTGGCGCGCAAGGCCGGATCGATCGGCGCTCCACCCAGCAGCACCGCGGCATAACTGGCCAGGGCCTCAGGATCGGTCTCGATCAGGCGGACGAGTTGGGTCGGCACCAAGGAGAGGTAGCCGCGACCGGTGAGTTCGGTGTCTGGTCGATGGCCTGCCCGCAGCGAGCGGAGGATCACTTGCACGCCAGCCACGTAGGTCGGCGGCAGCAGAAGGGTCCACCGATTCGGGCCACCGAGCCGTGCATGAGTGGCGTCGGCCGATGCCAACATGGCCCGCCGCGACAACCGAACCCGCTTCGGTGCGCCCGTCGTGCCGGAGGTCTCGATGCTCAGCGGTTCGGGCTCGATCGGCTCGGCCAACCACTGCTCGACCAGATCGATCACGTCGTCCGTCGTACCGCTGACTGGCCGCAACGACCCCACACCCACATCCGCACCCCCTGCACCCACCACCCCAACCTATCCCCCGCCGACGCGCCCAATAATTTCGCCGACGCGCCCGGTTGTTCCGCCCAGCCGCCCAATAATTTCGCCGAGCCGCCCAGTTGTTACGCCCAGCCGCCCACATGTTTGCCACAGCAGCAGCAACAACCGGGCGCGTGGCGCTAAAAACCTGGCGCGTCGCGCTAACAACCGGGCGCGTCGCGCAAAAAACCTGGCGCGTCGGCGGTCCGGGGGTGGCACTGGTTGGATGGGCCGCGTGGCAACAGCAGCACAGTGGATCGAAGGGGCGCGGCCGCGCACGCTGCCAGCGGCGGTGGCACCCGTCTTGGCGGGTACGGCGGTCGCCGCGTTCAACTACGAGGCAGTGTGGTGGAAAGCCGGGCTAGCCCTGGTCGTGGCGTTGGCGCTTCAAGTCGGCGTCAACTACGCCAACGACTACTCCGACGGCATCCGCGGCACTGACGCTGACCGGGTCGGACCGCTTCGCCTGGTCGGATCCGGAGCGGCTACTGCCCGCGCCGTCAAGGGAGCCGCGTTCGCAGCCTTCGGCGTCGCCGCACTTGCCGGGCTTGCCCTGGCCGCAGTCACGAGTTGGTGGCTGGTCGCGCTTGGCGCGGTCTGCATCGTCGCGGCTTGGTATTACACCGGCGGGTCGCGCCCCTACGGCTACGCCGGACTCGGCGAAGTGATGGTGTTTGTCTTCTTCGGCCTCGTCGCGGTCATTGGTACGACGTACGTGCAATCCCTGACCGCCCCGCTGCCCTCGTGGTATGCCGCCATCGGAGTCGGCGCCTTAGCCTGCGCCATCTTGGTCGCCAACAACCTCCGCGACATCCCCACTGATCGGCTGGCCGGCAAAAACACCCTCGCCGTGCGACTCGGCGACGCCCGCACGAGGGCGCTGTATCTCTTGCTGCACCTAGCCGCTGCAGTCACCTTGATCGGAATCGCACTCACCACCACCACATGGGCGCTGCTCGGCTTGGCCTACCTGATCCCCGGAGCCAAGGCGGTGGGGATGGTGCGACGAGGTGCCGAGGGGCGCGACCTGATCCCGGTCTTGGCGCTGACCGGCACCGCCGAACTGCTCTATGCCGTCGGCGCCTTCGTCGGATTGCTACTCGGCCGCTGAACGGCCCGAGTTGGGCGGTGTGGCCGAGGATGAGAACCTAGACGCCATGAAGGCGTTCTGGGTCTACACCGGTCTGCGGCTCCTGCTCTTCCTCGGCTCCTTGGCCCTTGTGGTCGCAGTTTGGGGGCTGATCAGCAACCCGGTGCAGTTCATCCCGGCGCTTCTGCTGGCCGCACTGATCTCCTCGATAGCGTCGTGGCGCTTCCTGCGGGTCCCCCGAGAGCGCTTTGCCAGCCAAGTCCAAGACCGGGCCGCGCGAGCCACGGCACGCTTTGAGGAGATCAAAGCCAAAGAGGACGTCGACTGATCTGGCCCCACTGATCTGGGCCAACCGGTCTGGCGTCTTGCCGGCAGTCCTTAGACTTCTCCCATGCTTCGGGTCGTCGTGGTCTTCTTGTTGGCAGCCGCCGTGGTCTACGGCATCTTCTGGCTGCTCGAGCGACGCCGTTCGGGACCGGCCAACCCGATGATCACGCGTGGTCCGGTTGGGCCTGACGACGACGACGACTTCTTGCGCGAACTCGATCGCCGCAACCGTGAGGGTGACCGCTAGGCGTAGGAGTGCATGCTCCCGCTGCCGAAGAAGAAGTTGATCCCGATGAAGTTGAACAACAGGGTCGCCAGCGCGATCAGCGCCAGCACGGCAGCCCGCTCGCCCTTCCAGCCAGCCGTTGCCCGAGCGTGCAAGTAGGCCGCGTAGGCCACCCAGGTGACAAAGGCCCACACTTCTTTGGGGTCCCAGTTCCACGCAGTGCCCCAAGCCTGGTGTGCCCAGATTGGGCCGGTAATCAGCGCCGCAAACGTCCACACCGGAAACCCGAAGGCATGCATCCGATAAGCCAGCCGATCGAGTACGTCGAGCCCGGGAGTCCGCGCAAATCGGGCTGGCCAGCGCTGCTTGAGCAAATACAGCGCCGAGGCAATCCCGCCAAGACAGAAGGCACCGGTCGCGATGATCGCGGCGATCACATGGATCACCAACCACGGTGACTGCAGCGCGTCTCGCAGCGGTACGACGCCCTCATAGAGCCAGATCGAGTCGGCCATCAGCACCACCAGGACGAATCCGGTCACCACTGGAGCCAGCCAGGCCAACGACCAGCGCTTGAGCGTCGCCAAATAGGTGGCGATCACAGCGAACGATGCGGTCAAGGTGAACTCATACATGTTGCCCCACGGCACCCGGATCGGGTCGGCAGCCAAACCTCTGGTCACCAGGGCGCCAAGGTGCACCAACGCGGCCATCGGCAGCAGGGTGAGCCCGAGACGGGGTAGAAACTCCGAGCGTGTCTCCACCGACTCCTGGGCCGACTCCGAGACCGCCGCACCAACACCAGCGCCAACCACAGCCATCTCGGCCGGTTCCTTGACGCGCCGTCCGGCCAACTGCACCAAGAACGCGACGAAATACAGCACGCCGGCAGCGACGACGGCCTGCTGGCTCAGTTGTTCGAAGGCGATCTTGGTCATGCTGTCTCCTTGTCGTGAGCACCCAGAGTACGGCGGATCCGGGCCAGTTCTTCAGACAGGTCGCCACCACTGGAGCGATCCAGACCACCGATCTCGACGAGTGTCTGCTCCCCCCGTCGTACGGCGCGAATCCAGATCCGACGCGGCCGAACGAAGAGCGAGGCCATCAACCCGAGCAGGCCGGCGATCGTGCCCCCAAGGGCCACCATCGACCCGGGCGTGTGGCTGACCTGCAGTCGCACAAATCGACTCAACCCGTCGAAGGTCACCGACCCCAAACCATCGGGCAGTTTGATCGTGTCGCCCGGGTGCAGGTCCAGCCGGGCCGGTTTGCCGTCGGGCTTCATGATCAGCTTCATCTTGGTCTTGTCGAGCACAAACACCGACTGGCCGCGGCCGCTATCCATGCCCAGATCACCGCGATAGCTGAGCAGCGACATGGCCGGGTTGAGCGCGTCAGGGAAGACGGTGAAGGCACCCCGGTCGTGAGTGAAGGAGTACGTCGGATAGAACTCCCCTTCGAAACCCAATTGCTCTGGCCGGGCCTCCGGCGCCTTCACAACACCGAAGGATCGGAAGTCTGTGCCTTCGGGGAGAAACACCGTCGGGCCAGAGACCGCGATGTCGCCATTGCCATCGCGCACCGTCAGGTGCGGCGCATAACCGTGGCCGATCAAGAAGATGTCGGTGTCACCGACGCTGATCGGGTGGTTGACCGCCAATCGCTGGGTGTGCGGCGTGGCTCCAGGTCGGTCAGTGATCTGCAGATCTGCCCAGAAGTCGACAGCAGCACCAAACGAACGCCCCTTGGTGATGAAGTCGACGTTGAACTTCTGCACCGTGGCACTAAAGGGTTCTAGGTCAGCGGGCTTGAAGAAGGGGCCCGGGGTGAAGTTGTCATATTGCGTGATCGAGTTGCTGAACCCGTCACCGGTGACCACGATCACCCCGCCCTTGAACCCAAACAGCGACCCGTAGGCGAACCCCGCCAACACCACCAGCACCGATAGGTGGAAGACCAGGTTTCCAGCCTCACGCAGGTGGCCGCGCTCGCCGGCCAGCGAGTCGTCGTACGACGAGAGGCGGTAGCCGCGCAGCGCCGCACGAGCCTGGGTGAGGACCTTCTCGGGGGAATCCTCGGTCTCGAAGGCCACGTGTTCGGGGAGTCGATCAAGGCGGCGAGGTGTGGCTGGCGGCGGCTGCCGCAGCGCCTTCCAGTAGACCGCGCAGCGCGGCAAGATGCAGCCGACCAGCGAGATCATCAACAGCACGTAGATGGCGCCGAACCACACCGACGAATAGACGTTGAAGAGCCCCAGTTGCTCATAGATCGGGGTCAGTTTGGGGTGGGCGTCTTGCCAATTCGCCAGCCGTGAGGCGTCGATCGAGGCCTGGGGCACCACCGAACCGGGGACTGCCGCTAAAGCGAGTAGGAGCAGCAACAGCAGCGCAGTGCGCATCGAAGTGAGTTGCCGCCAGGCCCAGCGGAGCAATTCGATTGCGGTCAACGACGGAGCCGTCTGGCTGCTCATCACACGGCTCCCATCACACAGCCACCGTGACGTCGGGGAACCACGAGCGCATCTGCGCCACTATCAGGTCCCAGCCGCCGGTGACGAGCAGGACCCCGATGACGACCAAGAGGGCCCCACCAAGTCGCAGCACCCAGACCTGGTGACGGCGTACCCAGCCAACTGCGCCCAGCATCTTGCGCCACGCCAGCGCCCCGATCACAAAGGGCAGGCCCAGCCCGAGGCAGAAGGCGAAGGAAAGCACCGCGCCACGCAGCGCGGAGGCCTCGTTGGCGGCCAGACTCCAAACCGCGGTGAGCGTGGGCCCAAGACACGGCGTCCAGCCCAGTCCGAAGAGAAAGCCCAAGACAGGCGCAGCCGCCAGCCCGACAGCAGGCAACCGGTGCACCCTCAGATCACGCTGCAACCACGGCATCAGCCCGAGAAACGCCAACCCGACCAAGATGGTGAGCGCGCCTAAACCAATCATGAGCGGTCGTCGCCAAACCAACAGCCACTGGCCCAAGGCACCAAACAGCGCCCCACCGGCAACGAAGACGAAGCTGAAGCCGAGCACGAACAGCAGGCTGCCAGCCAGCATCCGACCCCGCCGGTGGGCGCCCAGATCAGTGGCGGATAGACCTGTCGCATAGGAAAAGTAGCCCGGCAGCAGTGGCACCACGCAGGGCGAGAAGAACGACACCAGTCCAGCCAGCAGCGCTACTGGGATTGCCACCAGCATCGAACCGCTCAATACGGCCTCTTGAAAGCCGGTCATCGGCCCTGCTCCACGTCGTGGACCAGATCGACCAGCGTCTTGGCAGTCGGCACCTGACCCAAGACGATCGCGGCGACCTTGCCGTCGGCGTCGATCACCAGAGTGCTGGGCAGTGCATTGGGCGGGAGGGTGCCGTGGAAGGCCAGTAGGCGCTCTCCGGCCGGGTCATACAAACTCGGGTACGGCGTTTTGTGGGTCCGCTCAAAGGCTTGGGCATCGGCTTTGCGCGGGTCGCGGATGTTGATCCCGATGAACACCGCATCCGCACCAAGTTGCTTGGCGGCCTCGGCAACATCGTCGGCCTCGGCCCGGCAGGGCGGACACCACGACGCCCACACGTTGACCACCACCGGCTTGCCGCGGTGATCGGCCAACGTCCAGGTCTGGCCACCGAGCGTCTGGCCGCTGACCGGACCCGGTTTGACGCGTTCTGCTGCCGGAACCGAGGTGATCAGTCCGTCAGCGGAGATATAGCCCTTGTCGCCCGTGCCCTGATCGGAGCAGGCCGACAGGCTCGCCCCCGCAAGGAGGGCGACGAGAAGGAGTCGGGCCAGTCGGATCAATGCGGAGGCAGCCCTTCGTCCACACCCACGCCGCCGGAGGAGAAGTTGGCGTTGCGATCCTCTAGCGGGATCAAGTGCCCGGCGGGCTCGGAGTAGCCGACCGAGACCACGCGCTCGCCATCGAAGGTGAAACTGGTCAACGAGCAGACCGTGCATTGCCGCTTGCGCGGGTCGTGGAAGAACGGTCGGCCCTCGGCCCGGAGCCGGGTGACCCAGATCGGCAATTGGTGGGAGACCAAGAGCGCCTCATGGCCGTCGGCCGCGATCCGCGCTTCGAGGACCGCCGCCCACATGCGGGCGGCGACTTCGTCGTACGCCTCTCCCCAGGAGGGGCGGAAGGGATTCCACATGTGCTTGAGCAGCCGCGGTTGCAGCAGTTTGTGGTAGCCCTTCTTGAAGCTCTCACCTTGGAACTTGTTGGTCGACTCCAGCAGTCGATCGTCCAGACCGACGTCCAAACCAAGTCGGCGGGCAGTCGGCGCGGCCGTCTCCTGGGCCCGCTCCAACGGGGAGGATCGAATCACCGTGATGTCGCGGTCACCGATGGCATCAGCGACCAACTCGGCCATCCGCGCGCCACGTTGGGACAAGTGATAACCGGGAAGTCGGCCATAAAGAACGCCGTCTGGGTTGTGCACCTCGCCGTGGCGAAGCAGGTGGACGATGGTCATCGAGCGCTCCTGGATTCGGCCGCGGCGCGAGCAGCCACGGGGAGGGCAGCCAACACACGATCAACATCGGCATCGGTGTGGGCAGCGCTGGTGAACCACGCTTCGAAGGCACTGGGCGGCAGGTAGACACCCTTGTCGAGCATGGCGTGGAAGAAGGCGGCATAGGCCGCGGTGTCTTGAGTTGCCGCCGCGGCATAGTCGGTCACGGGGTGATCGGTGAAGAACACGCTGAACATCGTGCCTGCACGTTGTACGACGTGCGGCACACCCGCTTGGCCCAACGCCTCGGCCGCACCGGCGGCAATCGCATCCGACACCACGCCAACACGCTCGTAGACCGCGTCGTCTGCCAAGCGCAACGTGGTCAGTCCCGCAGCCGCAGCGACGGGATTGCCGCTCAGCGTGCCCGCTTGATAGACCGAGCCCAGCGGAGCCAGCAGAGCCATCACATCGGCGCGCCCACCGAAGGCAGCGGCCGGGAAGCCACCACCCATCACCTTGCCGAAGGTGAAGAGGTCGGGCTGCCAACCCTCCACAGCTCCATCGAGGCCCCATTGACCGCGGCGGCTGGCGCGGAACCCGGTCATCACCTCATCGGAGATCAACAGTGCGCCGTGCGCAGCGCAGGTCTCAGCCAGGAATCTGTTGAAGCCCGGAGCCGGCGGAACCACGCCCATGTTGCCCGGCGCAGCCTCGGTGATCACACAGGCGATCCGGTCACCGTGCTCGGCGAAGACTCCGCTGACCGCTTCGCGGTCGTTGTAGGCGACCACGATGGTGTCGGCGGTCGAGCCGTCAGGCACTCCCGGGGTGCCGGGGATGCCCAGGGTCGCCAGACCCGACCCGGCCTGCACCAAGAGAGAGTCGACGTGACCGTGATAGCAGCCAGCAAACTTCACCACCACGTCGCGACCGGTGAACCCACGGGCCAGCCTGATCGCGCTCATCGTGGCTTCGGTGCCCGAGGAGACCAGGCGAACCTGATCAACGGACATCCGCGAGGTGATCTCCTCGGCAAGCAACACTTCGTTTTCGGTGGGGGTGCCGAACGACGACCCCCGTCGTACGGCGTCGACAACGGCCGCCTCGACCGTTGGGTGCGCGTGCCCCAGCAGCATCGGTCCCCACGAGCAGACCAGGTCGACGTAGTCGAAGCCGTCGACGTCAGTGATCCGGCCACCGATTCCGCGAGCCATGAACCGTGGCGTGCCGCCCACCGAGGCAAAAGCGCGCACCGGCGAATTAACTCCGCCGGGAATCACCGCTCGGGCACGGTCGAGCAGGGCCGTGGAGCGGAGCAGTTGGGGTTCGGAGGTCAACATGGGCACTCTTCGCATTGTTCAGGGTCGGGCGCGGACTGGGCTAACCGGTCCGCGCTCTGGAGGTTGAGAAGTCGGTGAGAAACGCTCAAGGAAGCAGTCGAGCCGCCTCGGCCGCCCAGTAGGTGAGCACGACGTCGGCTCCGGCTCGTCGAATCGAGGTCAACGATTCGAGGATCGCAGACTCTCGGTCGATCCAGCCCTGGGCAGCGGCCGCCTCCACCATGGAGTACTCCCCCGAGACGTTGTAGGCAGCCACCGGCACACTCACTGCGGCGCGCACATCGGCGATCACATCGAGGTAGCCCAGCGCTGGCTTCACCATCACGATGTCAGCGCCTTGCTCAACGTCGAGCATGGCCTCCAGCACTCCTTCGCGGCCGTTGCGCGGGTCTTGCTGATAGGTGCGCCGGTCGCCTTGGAGTGAGGAGTCCACCGCTTCGCGGAACGGTCCATAGAAGGCGGACGCGTATTTGGCTGAGTAGGCCAGCACCGCGACATCGCTATGACCAGCACCATCCAGCGCCTGGCGCACGACGCCAACCTGGCCGTCCATCATCCCGCTCGGCCCGACCAGATCCGCTCCGGCCACGGCCTGGGCGATCGCCATCTCGGCATAGCGGGCCAGCGTCGCGTCGTTGTCGACCCGTCCGCGGTTATCCAGCACCCCGCAGTGACCGTGATCGGTGAACTCATCAAGGCAGAGGTCGGCCATCACGGTGAGCGCGTCACCCACCTCGGCTTTCACCCAGCCCAGCGCTTGGTTGAGCACACCGTCAGCATCAATCGCGCCGGATCCAGTGGCGTCCTTGGTCTCCGGCACTCCGAACAACATCACCCCGGCCAACCCCACCTCGGCGGCCTCGTTGACCGCCGCCAGCAGCGAATCACGGCTGTGTTGCACGACGCCCGGCATGCTCGCAATCGCCACCGGTTCGGCGGCGCCTTCACGAACAAACACCGGCAGGATCAACTGCCCTGGACGCACGGTGGTCTCGGCGACCATCTCGCGCAACGCGGGGGTCCGGCGCAGGCGCCGAGGCCGGCGAGTGATCACTTCGACGACGCCCGCCGACGTGCCGACGTACGCCGCTCTGAGGGCTTGGTCACCGGCAACCCGGCAGCCAACATCTCCTCTCGGCGGTTGGCACCGAAGTCGGCCAAGGCGGCCACGAGTGCCTCGACGCTGGGGGTCGGGGCGAGCACGTCGACGCGCAGGCCGTTCTCCTCCGCAGTCTTGGCGGTCGCCGGACCGATCACGGCAATCACCGTCGAGGCGTGCGGCTTGCCGGCGATGCCGACCAGGTTGCGCACCGTCGATGAGGAGGTGAAGACGACCGCATCAAACTTGCCGGTCTTGATCGCCTCTCGGATCGGGGCCGGTGGCGGGGCAGCCCGCACGGTGCGGTAGGCGGTGACGTCGTCAACCTCCCAGCCCAGATCGATCAGACCGGCCACAAGGTTCTCGGTGGCAATGTCGGCTCGCGGCAAGAAGACGCGGTTGATCGGGTCGAGCACCTCGTCGTACTCCGGCCAGTCCGCCAACAGTCCAGCCGCGGACTGCTCGCCGCTGGGCACCAAGTCAGCGCGCAACCCCCAGGCCGCAATCGCAGCCGCAGTCTTGTCACCGACAGCGGCGATCTTCAGTCCGGAGAAGGCACGAGCGTCGAGGCCGTAGTCCTCGAACTTCTCCCGCACCGCCTTGACGGCGTTGACCGAGGTGAAGGCGATCCATTCATAGCGGCCCTCAACCAGTCCGCGCAGCGCTTTGTCCATCTGCAACGGGTTGCGGGGTGGCTCGACCGAGATCGTGGGCACCTCGTCGGCAACCGCGCCGTGTCCGCGCAGGCTGGCCGATAGTTCCCCCGCCTGCTCCTTGGTCCGGGGCACCAGCACTCGCCAGCCGAAGAGTGGCTTGGACTCAAACCATGACAGCGAGTCACGGGCCGCGACCACATCGCCCACCACGAGCACGGCATCGTCAAGTCGGGCCGCGCGCGTCTCCATCACGATCGAATCCAAAGTGGCCGACACCGTGGCCTGCTCAGTGGTGGTGCCACCACTGGTCACCGCCACCGGAGTGCGGCCCGGTTTGCCCGCCGCCAGCAGGCTCTCCACGACCGCGCTCAGGCACTCGGCGGCGCCCAAGATCACCAGGGTCGGCGTGGCAAGGTGCGCCGCCCAGTCAAATCGGTTGACCCAGTCACGGGTTCCGGCACAGCGGATCACGCCAACTGCATCGACGGCGCCCAAGGGCATTCCGGCATACGTCGGCACGGCGGCCGCCGGCGAGACCCCAGGCACGATCTCAAAGCCGATCCCGGCCTTGGCGACCAGCGTCGCTTCGTCGCTGGCGCTGGACCACAGCGCGGCATCGCCAGAGACCAGCCGAGCCACCCGACGACCAGCCTTGGCGGCGGCCAGCACATGCTTGGCCTTGGCCGCCTGGGCCAGGTCGGCGGCACCGCCGAAGTCGCTTTCGATCACCTCTGGTGTGGCACCGGCGGTGAGTTGGGCAACTAGGTCGACCTGCTGCGCGGACTCGGTGATCACGACATCGGCAGCGCGAATCAACTCCACAGCGCGGACAGTGATCAAATCCGGATCACCTGGACCGGTACCGATGAAGCTGACCCAACCGGTGGCCGTGGTCGGGGAACTCTTTGTGGGCATTGGCTACTCGCTGATCGTGGCGGGCATGGGTCGGGTGGAGGCGTTGACGAGGTCGGCGGCGCCGTCGTCAAGCAGGAGTCGGCCAAGACCACTGCCGATTTCGGCAGCCTTCTCGACCGCACCGGTCGCAGACCGGCGCAAGGAAACCGCACCATCGGTCGACAACGCGACCGCGCGGATCCAGAGTTCGTCGCCGTGGTCGCCCTCCACGACCTCGGCGAGGGCACCGACGGGAGCCGAGCAGCCGGCTTCAAGGGTGGCCAGCACCTCCCGTTCGGCAACGACAGCCGCATGGGTGGCGCGGTCGTCAAGGGCGGCCAGGTCGGCCAACAACTGGTGGGCGTCGGCGCGGACCTCTACGGCCAGGGCTCCCTGCCCTGGGGCAGGCAGCATCTGCAGTGGGTCCAGCGTCTCGGTGATCACATCGGTGCGGCCGATGCGGGCCAATCCGGCCCGGGCCAAAATCACGGCGTCGAACACACCGTTGGTCACCGTCGCCAGGCGAGTTTCGACGTTGCCGCGCAGACCGTGGACCTCAAGTCCCATCCCGAGCGCATGCAATTGAGCGGCTCGGCGCGGTGAGCCGGTACCGACTCGGGCTCCGGGCGGCAATTCACCCAGCGTGAGTTCGTCGCGGGCGATCAGCGCGTCGCGCGGATCCTCCCGCTCAGGTACGGCAGCCAGCGCAATCCCCTCAGTGGGAGCGGTCGGCAGGTCCTTCAACGAGTGCACCGCAATGTCGATCTGATCGGCTTCGAGGGCATCCCGCAACGCACTGACGAAGACGCCGGTGCCGCCGAGTGAGGCCAGTGGCGCCGAAGTCCGGTCGCCTTGGGTGCTGATCGGGACCAACTCGACCGCACAGCCCAAACGCTCAGTGATCAGGTCGGCCACCATGCCGCTCTGAGTGCGGGCGAGCAGGGAGGCCCGAGTGCCAAGCCGCAGCGTCATAGTCGCTCCCCCTCTCCGACTGGAGCCGTGACCGCATCGACCGCCTCTGGGTCGAGGCTGAACAGTTCGGCCAGGGCCGTGGCATAGGAGACCGTCTTGGGCTCGTTGGCCAGTTCCTTGATCCGCACCGTCGGCTGGTGCAGCAACTTGTCGGCCACCCGACGCACGGTGTGCAACACCTCGTCATAGGTGCCCTGGTCGAGGTTGGGCACTCGCGCGCGGAGGCGGGCGAGTTCACCGTCAACCACGCTGGTCGCCATCGTGCGCAGCGCGACCACCGTGGGCGTGACGTTGGTCGCCCGGCGGGCAGCCATAAAGGCGTTCAACTCGTCGGTGACGATCCCGCGGACCGCATCGACGGCGGGTCCACCTGTCAGTGGTGCCGACTCGGCCAACACCGACAGGTTGATCAGGTTCACCCCATCGAGCAGAGCAGCGGCGGGTTCGATGTCGTGGGGTAGCGCCAGATCGACCAAGGCCAACGGTCGTCCGGCAGCGGCCACGTCGTCGGCGGTCAGCACCACGTCATGGGCTCCGGTGCAGGAGATCACCACGTCGACTTCGGCCAGCAGGGCGGCACGTTGGGCCCATGGGGCGGTGCGCACGGCGTACGACGAGGCAAGGCGGTGCCCATTGGTCTCGCTGCGGTTGACCACGACCACCTCGTAGCCGCGAGCAACCGCATGTGACACCGCCACCGCGGCCATGCTGCCCGCGCCCAGGACCATGACGCGACGCGAACCACTGATCAACGACTGGTCGGCCAGCGCCAGTGCGGTGCTGACCATCGACGGAGCGGAGTGGTCGATATCGGTCTCGGCGTGGGCGCGCTTGGCCACCCGCAGTGCCTGCTGGAAGAGGAGGTTGAGGGCTGGGCCGACCGTGCCGACCTCTTGGCCCAATCGCAGTGCTTCACGGGTCTGCCCGAGGATCTGGCCCTCGCCGACTGCAAGTGAGTCCAGTCCGGAAGCCACGTGGAAAAGGTGCGAGACCGCGCCATCGTCATAGTGCACATAGAGGTGCGGCAGGAGTTCGTCGAGCGGTCCGCAGGCCAGGTCGCTGAGCAAACGGCTGATCGCCTCCATGCCGCCGTGGAAGCGATCCACCTCGGCATAGACCTCGACGCGGTTGCAGGTAGCCAGCACTGCGGCTTCGCTGACGTGCTCTTGCTCGGCCACGGCAGTAGCCAATTTCATCGCCCCGCCCTGGTCGAGGGCGACGCGTTCGAGCACCTCGACTGGAGCCGAGCGGTGGGACAGTCCCACGACCAAAACGCTCATCAGACCGCCGCCTGACCCAGAGTTCGCTGCTGCTCGTGATAGGCGAGGATCTGCAGTTCGGTGGCCAGATCAACCTTGCGCACGGCGACCCCGTCAGGCACGGCCAACACCACCGGCGCGAAGTTCAGAATCGAGCGGATCCCGGCCTTGACCATGCGATCGGCCACCGCTTGGGCCGCGCCGGCCGGCGTCGCAATGACGCCGATCGCCACCTGCTGCTCGGCCACGATGGCCTCCAGGTCCTCCAACGGCCGCACTGGTACGCCGGCCACGCTCTCAGCGTGGCGAGAAGGATCGGCGTCGAGCAGGGCCACCGTCTGGAAGCCACGAGAGGTGAATCCGGAGTAGTTGGCCAGCGCATGACCCAGGTTTCCGATGCCGACGATGACCACTGGCCACTCGTGGGTGAGCCCGATCTCCCGGGTGATCTGGAACCGCAGATATTCGACGTCGTAACCCACACCTCGGGTGCCATAGCTGCCCAGGTAGGACAAGTCCTTGCGAAGTTTGGCGGAGTTGACCCCGGTCGAGACGGCCAGATCTTCACTCGAGCACGTGGCTGTGCCCGCCTCCGCGAGAGCGTTAAGGGCCCGCAAATACAGCGGTAGGCGTGCGATCGTCGCCTCCGGGATGCGGGTGCTGGTCACTGGGATCTGGCTCCACACCATCGCCCCGAGGTCGATCGATCCCGTGTTTCGGCGACGGATTCGGGCACACTGTAAGCACTTTGTGAACGTGAGAACAAAACGAGTTCGATAGCGCGCTATCACATGTGGGAAGTGTCACGAACACCGGGTCCGGGCTGGCGTCACCTCACCGTGATCTGCTACTACCCGAGTGCTGCGCGTAGGTCGGCCTCGGTGACGAACCAGTGCGCAATCTCAGTGTCATCGACGCAGATCACGGGCACCTTGTCGGAGTACTTCGCCACGAGGGCCGGGTCAGCGTCGATATCGATCACGTCGACCTGATCGACCCCAGCTCGTCGTACGACGGCAAGAGCTTGATCACACAGATGACAGCCGTTGCGTGAATAGACGGTGACCCGAGCGGTCATGGCCCCTCGACTAGAGGTTGGGCGAAACGGCGCGCACTGGCCCGTAGTCGTCCCTTCTGGACTTTGCCGGTGATGCCCAACGGCAGCGCGCTCACGACATCAACGCGAGCAGGTTGCTTGAAGCGAGCCAACCGGAGCGCGCAGTGCTCAGTCACTGCAACTGCCAAGCCCTCCGAGTCTTGTCCCGCAACGGGCACGACATAGGCATGCACCGCCTCGCCGGTGATGTCGTCGGGCACACCGATCACCGCCACCGCACCGACGCCGGGCACCTCGGAGATCACGTCCTCGATCTCGAAGGGATAGACGTTAAACCCACTGACGATGACCAATTCGCGCAACCGGTCAACCAGCACCAGATTGCCAGCGTCGTCCACGTAGCCGACATCACCGGTGCCGAACCAGCCTTCAGGATCAGGTCCATCGGCACCATCGGGCCAGTAGCCACTGAACAGGTTGGCCCCTCGAATCACGATCTCTCCAGGGTCGCCACCGACCACGGGGGCACCGGTCTCCTCACGCAACTGCACCTCGACGCCGGGCAACGCAATACCCACTGTCGCCGGGTCCGGATGCTCACTGCCCATCGTCGAGGTGACGACTGGTGCTGCCTCGGTGAGGCCGTAGCCCTGGTGGACCGTGAGCCCACTTGCCCTCGCGAACTCAGCGAGAACGTCTTCACCAAGAGGTGCCGACCCTGACATCAGCAGGCGCACTCCGGCGAGTCGTTCACGCAGATCTGCGCGACTGCGCCAGTGCGCGAGCACTGGCGGCGCCACCGGCAGCACCGTGATTCTGTGCTGTTGGATCACCGCCAAGGTGCCCTCTGGATCAAAGCGATCCACCAACACCATGGTGATGACTTGCCGCAACCACTGGCCCAGAACGGCGTTGAGGCCATAGACGTGAAACAGCGGCAGAACGGCCAGGCTTACGTCACCCTCGACGAAGACCGCCGGCTCGATGGCAGCGACTTGATCGACATTGGCCAACAAAGCTCGATGAGTGAGCATCGCCGCACGTGGTCGTGCCGAAGTACCACTGGTATAGAGCAAAACGGCCAGTGATTCTGGGTCTGCCGGCGGTGGCACCGTCGTACCAGAGCGGCTGGTGAAGTCGGCCCACGGCACCTCGACAGCTTCCGCTGGTGCCCCGACCACCACGACCGTCGGCAGCGCCGTCCACTCAGCTGGAGCAGTGCGCAGCGCCTCGCGCACGGCTGGTAGCGCGGTCTCGTCGGTGAGCCCGACTCGGGCACCGGAGTCTGCGGCCATCTGCTGCAATTCACTCGGCGAGCTCTGCGGATTGATCGGTACGGCGATCGCACCCACCCTCAAGATCCCCAGATAGGCCGTCACGAACTCGACCCGATTGCTCATCGCCAGCAGCACGCGTTGCCCTGCCCGAATGCCCAGGTCAGCCAGACCGAACCCGACCTGGTCGACAGCGTGGTCAAGCTCAGCCCAGGTCAGGGCGAGGCCATGTTCGGCGTCGATGAGGGCACGCTGATCGGGCCGCTCGGCAGCGGCACGCGCGAGGAGTTCAGCGAGATTGGCGACCACAACGCGAGTCTAGGCTTCCGAGTTGGTCTGGGCCTTCGACTGGCGGCTGCGCCTACGCTGGGCACGTGCCTCCAGCGGACCGTCCCTTGCGACACAACCTGACCCTGCGCTCGATCATGGCTGGTGAAGCGGCCGCCGCCAACGCCGAAGTCGAGGCTGCCCTCGCACTCGCACCCGACCGAACCGCGGCAGCCTTCTTCGACGTCGATAACACCGTGATGCAGGGCGCCTCGATCTTTCACCTGGCTCGGGGATTGCACCGACGCGACTTCTTCACCACTCGCGACATCCTGGGCGCTGCCTGGAAGCAGGCCTACTTCCGAATCGTCGGTGTCGAAGACCCCGCCCACGTGGCCGAAGCCCGCTCCTCAGCATTGAGTTTCATCGCCGGTCACACCGTTGCCGAACTCGAAGCACTCGGCGAGGACATCTTCGAAGAAGCCATGGCAACGCGAATCTGGCCCGGCACGCGGGCTCTGGCTCAAATGCACCTCGATGCCGGTCAGCGGGTCTGGTTGGTCACGGCAGCGCCGGTCGAGATTGCCTCGATCATTGCTCGTCGACTGGGGCTCACCGGAGCGCTGGGGACCGTGGCCGAACACGTCGACGGGGTCTACACCGGTCAACTGGTGGGCGAGATGTTGCACGGTCCGGCCAAGGCAGCGGCGGTGCAGGCCTTGGCGGATCGTGAGGGCCTCGACCTGAGCCGCTGCTCGGCGTACTCCGATTCGTTCAACGACGTGCCCATGCTTTCGATGGTCGGCACCCCTTGCGCGATTAATCCCGACTCCCGGTTGCGCGACTACGCCACTCAGCAAGGCTGGCGGATCCGCGACTACCGAACCGGCCGAAAAGCCGCCAAGGCCGGCTTGGCGGCTGCCGCTGTCGCCGGAGCCGTAGCTGGTTCGGTGACCGCCGCCACCGCCGTACGACGCCGGGCCCGACCCCCGGCCGACTAGGCGCTGAGCCCCCACTCCCCCGTTGCGTCATACGAGGTGGCGGGTCGAGGTGCCCGACCGTATGACCTCCCGAGGCGTCATACGAGTTGGCGGTGTGAGCAGCCAGTCCGTATGACCTCGCCGGAAACGTCATACGAGCCGGTGGCCCTAGCAGCCGATCCGTATGACGCAACCCAGGTGGTCATACGACGAGGCTCCCGGGACTGCCACCTCGTATGACGCAACGGGACGTGGGCTGCCAGTCGGGAAGGGCTAGCCGAACGCGCGGGGGCGCTCCAGGAGCAGGTTGTAGAGGGTCTGCTGGATCGTCTCGCGGACCTGGTCGGTCACGTTGAAGACCAACATTGGGTCTTCTGCCGCACCCGGTTCGTAGGCATCGGTGCGGATCGGTTCGCCGAACTCGATCAGCCACTTCGACGGCAGTGGCACCAACCCCAACGGCCCCAGCCATGGGAAGAACGGCGTGATCGGCACATAGGGGATGCCCAGCATCCGCGCCAGTGCGGGCACGTTGCCGACCAGGGGATAGATCTCTTCAGCACCAACGACCGACACCGGGATGATTGGTACGCCGGTGCGCATGGCCGCCGAGACGAATCCGCCGCGGCCGAAGCGCTGCAGTTTGTAGCGATCTGAGAACGGCTTGCCGATCCCCTTGAAACCTTCGGGCCAGACGCCGACGAGTTCGCCGTTGCGCAGCATTCGTTCGGCATCTTCGTTGCAGGCCAAGGTGGCCCCGGCCACACGCGCCAACTCGCTCACGATCGGAAGTTTGAACACCAAGTCGGCTCCCAGGGAGCGCAGGAAGCGACCGCTCTCGCGGTGCACCATCGTGGCGGTCATAGCGGCATCGATCGGGATCGTTCCGGAGTGGTTGGACACCACGAGCGCCCCGCCGGTGGCGGGAATGTTGTCGGTGCCGCGCACCTCGATCCGGAACCACTTCTCCGCAATCGGTCGCAGGATGGTCAACAAGAAGGCCTCGGTGAACTCTTGGTCGAAGCCGAACTCGTCAACGACGTACTCCCCGGAGAGTCGGCGCCGAAGGTAGGCCAAGAACTGCGCGAGGGAGCGCTCCCAGGTCGGGCCCCACATCTCCTGGGCCGCACCTACGGTCGCCGCCACCCAATCGCTGGCCGGAATCCCCTTCACCTCTGACTTGGGGGACTGCGCTTCAACTGCCGGGGCCGCGGGCTTGGGATCAGTCAGCTTCGGCGGCGAAGCAGGCGGGGCCGCCTTCGCAGGCTTGGTGGCCGTGGCAGCCTTGGTGGCCTTCGCAGCCCTGGGTGCATTAACGGCGGCGGGCTTGGCCGCACTGTTCTTTGGTGCCAGGCCGCGCGACGTGCTCGACGGTTTGGTCCGACCCGTCCCACGCCCGGGTGTGCCTCGGGTGCCCAACGGGATGATCTCGGCGTCAGCCACGAGCCCCTCCGATCATCGAGGTGACCGACTTCTCGACCGCCTCCAGTCGCTCGGCAGCGAAGGCTCCCGGGGTGACCGAGGCGGCGAAGTCAGCGAAGGCTGCGGCCGTCGAAAACGTCGGCTCGAACCCGAGCAGATCACGCATCTTGGTGGTGTCTACGGCCCGTCCATAGGTCAAGAAGGCCACTTGGTCGCCGGAGAAGTCAGCGACCCGGGCGCGCTTCATCGTCGACCCCAGCCCGGAGACGGCAAAGCTCGGCACCGGCAACGCTGCCTTTCCGAGGCGTCGGATGGCCTGGGACATCATCAAGATCCCGTCGCCGGCCACGTTGAACACTCCGGCCCGGTCCGAAAGCGTGGCCAGTTGCAGTGCCGCGAGCAGGTCTTGCTCGTGCAGGAATTGCAGTCGAGCGTCGAAGCCGAGCACGGTCGGAATCACCGGAAGTCGGAAGTACGACGCCATCGGGGTCTGCACATGCGGGCCGATCACATTGGCTGCGCGCAAGACCGCGACTGAGACGTCACTACGCCGACGAGCAAACCCCCGGACATAGGACTCGACTTCATAGACGTCCTTGCCAAAGCCCGACCGAGGATGCTGCTTGGGGCCCATCTCTTCGGTGAACATCGCCGGGTCCTTCGACGACGCGCCATAAAAGCTGGTGCTCGACTTGACCACGAGATGCTTCACCGAAGCCGACCCTTGGCAGGCGCCGAGGAGTTGCATGGTGCCGATGACGTTGAGTTCCTTCATCGACGTACGCCCGCCGGCCAGGCCGGGGCTGGCAATCACACTCATGTGTACGACGGTGTCGACGTGCTCTCGCGCAATCACCTTCGCGATCACGGGGTTGCGAATGTCGGCGCGCACAAAGTGCACCCGCCCCAAGTCACCTCGGGGAGGCAAGACATCGACTCCAATAACCCGATCTACCTCGGGCAGGAGGGTGAGTTGACGCGCCAGCTTGCGCCCGAGATCCATGGAGACCCCGGTGACCAGCACAACACGTCCCATGGACGGTGGTCCCTAACTGTGGGTCAGCAGGTCACTTGCCAAGACGACGCCGCGCCACGCGGGTCTTCTTCAGCAACTTGCGGTGCTTCTTCTTGGCCATGCGCTTGCGGCGCTTCTTGATGACTGAACCCACTGATGGACCTTTCCAGAATCTGCTGCAGACGTATCGGGCGCACCAAGATCGCCTGATGCGAAGACCCAGCCTAACTGTCGCAGGGTCAGGGCACCGAATCGGGTGCATAGACGACGACCGGGAGCGGGGACTTGCCCACGCTCCCGGTCGAATTCGCTCGGACCGGGCTCAGCCGGTCTGGAAGAAGCTTTTCTTGAGGTATTCGTCGACGTCCTTGTCGCTCACTCGGAACGACCGGCCCACACGCACTGCGGGCAACTCGCCCGAGTGCACGAACCGGTAGACGGTCATCTTCGACACCCGCATCACTGCAGCCACTTCAGCCACAGTCAGGAACTTCACCTCCGAGATGTCACCTTTGAGGTTGCTCATTCGCACACCGCTTTCTCGGCACGTTCCCCAGCTTCCCCACTGGAGACCACACGTGCTGCTGGAGTGAGAATAGGGGTTGATGTGACTCATGGGGAAGAGGCAAATCAAGTATTTCCACACTCATCGGCGTGTTGGCTTGCAGATCACACAAATGCGGCACTCCGACCGAGGTTGACCGGCCCGGAATCGAGGTTCAGGTCACGGCATGGGGTCGAGGCCGTGCAGCGGAAACACCTCGTCGCGGGTAGCCATCACGGCCCGGTCCAGCCAGGTATCGGGGTTGTAGCCCTCACTCCAGTCCCGCCACGTCGGCGCGCGCCCGTCAGTCAGTTGCAAGGGCGCTACTGCGCGCACCCGCTCCATGACCTCTTGCTGCCAAGCCTGCGGAGTTTCGGTCTCCGGGTCCACGGGCTTGCCCGCCACGGCGCCCAACAGGTGGGTCCAAGCTCGCGGCACCACCTCGACGATGGCGTAGCCGCCACCGCCCAGCGCCACCCACCGGCCATTGCACACTTCGTGGGCGAGATCGTGGACAGCGAGGTACGCCGCCCGCTGGCCATCCACGCTGAGCATCAGGTGGGCCAGCGGGTCTTTGGCGTGGGAGTCACAGCCATGCTGGGTGATCAAGATGTCTGGCTTGAACTCCCGCACCAGCGCTGGCACAACCGCGTGGAAGGCGCGCAGCCACCCAGTGTCTGCAGTACCCGGCGGCAACGCCACGTTGACTGCGGTGCCTTTGGCATTGGGTCCACCAGTGTCGTGCGGGAACCCTGTGCCCGGGAAGAGCATCTGACCGGTCTCGTGCAGGCTGATCGTCAGCACCCGGGGGTCGTCGTAGAAGATCTTCTCCACGCCATCGCCGTGGTGTACGTCGAGGTCCACGTAGGCAACTCGTTGCGCGCCATTGGCCAACAGCCACGTGATCGCGACCGCGATGTCGTTGTAGATGCAGAATCCACTGGCCCGATCAGGCATCGAGTGATGCAACCCGCCAGCCACGTTGGCTGCGTGATCGACCTGGCCAGTCCACACCTGACGGGCGGCCTCGATGCTCGCACCCACCACGTGTCGGGAGGCGAAGTGCATGCCCGCAAACGTGGGATTGTCGTCGGTGCCCAGCCCGTAGGCAGGCAACTGCAAACGCGGGTCGAGGCTGGTGCGGCGCACCGCATCCACCATCTCCGGGGTGTGCACCGTGAGCAGGTCGGCGTCGGTCGCCGCCGGTGCGGCCACCATGGGCAGCCCTTCTGGACCCACCACGCCGAGTTGGGTCGCCAGACTCATAGTGAAGTCGACTCGGATCGGATTCATCGGGTGATCCGGACCGAAGTCATAGTCGGTCAACGACTTGTCAAACACCACACAAGATCTGCAGCCGGTCACTCTCTGGACCCTACTCCGCCACTTCCGCGTCGACTACGTGACACCTCTGCTCGTGGCACATCTGCCCACGCTTCGCGACTACGCCAACGTCGTACGCCGGACTAGGGCAGACTGCTCTCGTGCTCTACGAGGTCATGCACGGACTGGTTCCGCCGGTCGCCCGGCTGATGTGGCGACCCAAGGTTTACGGGCTGAGCAACATCCCAAAGACCGGACCCGTGATCTTGGCCAGCAATCATCTGAGCTTTGTGGACTCGGTGGTGATTCCGGTCCTGGTGCCGCGCAAGGTCGTGTTCTTGGCCAAGTCCGACTACTTCGACGGTGATGGCGTCAAGGGAGCGCTGTCGAAGGCATGGTTCGAAGGACTGGGCATGCTGCCGGTCGACCGCGATGACTCCAAAGCTGCGATGCAGTCGCTGGAGACCGCACTCCAGGTGTTGCGCGACGGCGAGGCGTTCGGGATCTATCCCGAAGGCACTCGTTCGCGCGATGGGCGGATTTATCGGGGCCGCACCGGGATCGGGCATCTCGTGCTGACGGCGGGGGCCCCCGTCGTACCTGTGGGGCTGCGAGGCACCGAACACATCCAGCCCGTCGGCGCGAGATTGCCGCGCTTGGCCAAAGTCGAGGTGCGGTTTGGCACGCCGATGCACTTCGAGGGCAAGTACGACGGCATCCCACCCGGCCGCGCCCGCCGCCAGATCACCGACGAGGTGATGGCTCGAATCGCCGTGCTCAGCGGACAAGAGCAGGCCGGGATCTACAACGACCGCGAACCCGGCACCTAAACCGCCGACGCGCCCAGTTATTCCGCCGACGCGCCCAGTTATTCCGCCGACGCGCCCAGTTATTCCGCCGACGCGCCCACATGTTTGGGCCTTGATCAGCCCTCTTCGCCGGCGAGAGCTCGACTGCGGTCGCGGGCGGCTTCCATGGCGGTCATGAAGGCAGCCCGAACTCGGTGGTCCTCAAGTTCGCGGATCGCCGCAGCAGTGGTTCCCCCCGGCGAGGTCACACGCTCGCGAAGCACGGTGGGGTGCTCACCGGTTTCGCGCAACATCTTGGCCGAGCCCAACGCGGTCTGAACCACCAACTCGGTCGCGGTGGTGCGGGGCAACCCCAAGTGCACGCCCGCCTCGATCATCGCCTCCACCACGAAGAAGAGGTACGCCGGACCTGAGCCACTGATCGCTGTGACCGCATCTTGCTGACTCTCCGGCACACGTACGACGCGCCCCGTGGCCGCCAACAACGACTCGGCCTCTTCCAGGTGCTCCTCACTGCAATGCGACCCAGGCGAGATCGCCGCCATGCCTTCGTCGACCAACGCGGGAGTGTTAGGCATCACACGGACCACCGCCACCCCGTCAGGGGTGTGGCGTTCGATGAACGAGGTGGTGATCCCTGCGGCCAGCGATACCAACAACTGCCCGGGCCGCAACGCCGGTGAGATCTCTGCCAGCACATCCGTCATGTCTTGCGGCTTGACCACCAACGCCACGGTGTCAGCCTCTTCGACGGCTTGAATGTTGGAGACCACGCGCACGGCGTACTTCTCAGTGAGTTCGCGCGCACGCTCGGCCCGCTTCTCACCGATCACCAAGTCGCTGGGCGTGCGGCCAGCACGCAGCAGTCCCGACAGCAGGGTCTCGCCCATGACTCCGACACCCACGATCGCCACGGTCATGGCGCTACCTCCTGCTGTTGCGGACCAGTTGTTTGCCGGCTCGTCGGGCTACTTCTGCGACACCAGCGAGCGCAGGAAGAATGTCAGGTTTGCCGGACGTTCGGCGAGCCTTCTCATCAGGTAGCCGTACCACTCGGTGCCGTAGGGCACATAAACACGCATGGTCTCCCCGGCCCCGGCCAGGCGCTTCTGCTCCTCGGCGCGGATGCCGTAGAGCATCTGGTACTCATAAGTTCCCGGCCGCCGATTGTGCTGCATGGCCAACGAGCCCGCGATGGCGATGATCCGGGGGTCATGGCTGGCCACCATGGGGTATCCAGAGCCAGCCATCAGCACCTTGAGACAGCGCACATAGGACTTGTTGACGTCGTTGCGGTCCTGGTAGGCCACGCTCTCGGGCTCCTTGTAGGCGCCTTTGCACAACCGCACCCGCGAGCCCTCGTAGGCCAGTGCCTTCGCGTCTGACTCTGTGCGGTGCAGGTAGGCCTGAATCACCGCGCCGGTCTCAGGGAAGTCCTGACGCAACTCCATCAAGGTGCCCAAAGTGGCGTCTGTGGTGGTGTGGTCCTCCATGTCGAGCGTCAACGTCGTACCAGCGTTGCGCGCCGCCTGCGCAATCACGCGCGCATTGTCGAGGCAGATCTTGTCGCCGTCGGCGCCGAGCGCCTGCCCTACGGCACTGAGTTTGACGCTCACCTCGGCCGATTGCGCGAGTCCGGCGTCGCTGAGTGCCCTGAGCAGATCGAGGTACGCCGACACCGTGGCCTGCGCCTGAGCCTTGTCGAGGGTGTCTTCACCGAGGTGGTCCAGGGTGACCTTGCGCCCGTCGGCGGTCATCGCCGAGGTCGCCGCGACAGCGTCGGCCGTCGTCTCACCAGGCACATATCGATTGACGATCCCGCTGCTCACCGGCAGCGTGCTGATCGCCTGTTTGACCTGCTGGTTCTGTGCCAGCCACAAGATGGATCTCCGAAGCACGGACCCTCCTCACCACAGCACCTCGTTGTGCAAATCCGAACTTACGCGCCCGGGGTGGTTGAGCGGGAACTGGACGCCGCGTGAGAAACAAAGTCACAAGTGAACTTGTGACTTTGATGCCCTCAGGCCCCCTCCACCCCCGGCGCCGCAAAATGCAGCCGCGCAAACGCCAGCGTCTCGGCCAGGTCGAGTTCGCGCTGGTGCACGCTTGCCGCTTTGCGGGTGTTGATCTCAGCCACGATGTGACCGTCAAAACCAGCGACCGCCAGGTGCTCCAAGAAGTCCCCCACCGGCATCACCCCCCGGCCCGGAACCAGGTGTTCATCCTTCGGACCGCCGGAGCCATCAGTGAGGTGGATGTGCCGCAACCGCGACCCCAGTCGCTGCGCCATGGCGATCGGGTCGGCCGCGGCCGTGGCGGCATGGGAGAGGTCCAGGGTGGCGTTGGCGTAGTCCTCGTCACTGGGGTCAAGCCCCGGCAGGTAGACCAACATTTCGCGACGGTTGGTGGCCCGCCAGGGATACATGTTCTCCACTGCGAACGCGATGCCAGTCGAAGCCTCGAGTTCGGCAATGCCGTCGACAAACCGCGCAGCGTAGTCGCGCTGCCACCTAAACGGCGGATGTACGACGACTACGTCGGCCCCCACTGCGGCAGCCATCTCCGCCGAGCGCTGCAACTTCACCCAGGGGTCGTTGCCCCAGACCCGTTGCGTGATCAACAGGCAGGGAGCATGGATTGCGCAGATCGGCATCTGGTGATGCGCCGACAAGCGCGCCACCGTCTCAATCGACTGGCTGATCTCATCGATCCCGACCATCACTTCGACGGCGTCGTAGCCCAAGCGCTCGGCATAGCCGAAGGCATGAGCAGTGGACTCGGGATAGACCGAGGCCGTCGATAGCGCAATCAGGCTCACGAGTAGTGGTCGAGCCTCTCCAAGATGACGCCTTCACGCAGGGCCCAGGGGCAGATCTCAAGTTCGGGTACGTCGAAGATTTCCATCACCCCGTCGGCCACCAACGCCCCAGCAATCATCTGGTGGGCTCGGTTGATCGAGACACCGGGGAGTTGGGCCAGTTCGGTGACGGACTTCGACTGCAGCATCGGCATGACTGCGCGGAGGTCAGATTGGCGCAGCATCCGACGTACAAACGGCCCCTCGCTCGCCGGTGCCGCACCACAGACCCGGGCCAGCGACCTGAAGGTCTTGCTAGTGGCCACGGCACGGTTGGGAATGCCGTTGCGGCGCAGATTTCCAGCGTCGCGCGCGATCGTGATCCGCAACATTCGGCGTAGTTCGCGCACTGCCTCGTCGGTGACTCCCTCACTGAGGTGATCTCGGGTCAACCGGGCCGCGCCCAAGGGCAGCGACCAGGCCACCTCGGGGACCTCGTCGGTGCCAGCGGCGATCTCCAACGAACCTCCGCCGATGTCGAAGATCGCCAGCCGCCCGCTGGACCAGCCGAACCACCGCCGGGCCGCCAGATAGGTCAGGCGCGACTCGTCGACCCCGGACATCACCTCGATCGTGACCCCGGATTCGGCTGCGACATGTTTCAGCACCTCGTCGCCATTGATCGCATCACGCACCGCCGAGGTGGCAAACCCGATCGTTTCGACGCAGCCTTTGTCTTCGGCGACCTGAACCGCCGCGCGCACAAAACTGGTCAGTTCAGCCACACCTCGTTCGGTGACCGCGCCGGAGTCATCCATCTGTTCGGCTAGGCGCAGCGGCAGTTTGAACGAACTAGCCGGGGTAGGTGCCGCGCCGTAGTGGGCATCAACGACCAATAGATGGCCAGTGTTGGAGCCGATATCGAGCACGCCCAGCCGCATGGGGTCGAGATTAGTGGGTGCCCCCGTCAGCCACCGTTGCCCCTAGGCTCCACTTGTGCCAGAGGTGCCCCTCGATTTCCCCCGTCTCTTCGTCGAGTACGACGACCCGACCACCCCCGACGTGGTGATTCGAGCCGATCTGACCTGGCTGACTTCGCGTTGGACCTGCATCTTCGGCCGGGGCTGTCAGGGCATCTATGCCTCTTCCCCGACGACGGGATGCTGCTCACTGGGCGCACACTTCGCCGACAAAGACGACCTGCGCCGGGTCGCGGATTGGGTCAAGCGCCTCGACCAGGACCTCTGGGAGCACCACCCCGGTGGCCGGGTGCGCCGCGCCGACTGGGTCGAACGCGATGATGAAGGCGCGGCCAAGACCAAGGTGGTCGGCGACGGCTGCATCTTCCACAACTCCCCCGACTTCGCGGGTGGCTACGGCTGCGCCTTGCATGCGCTGGCGTTGCGCGAGGGCGAGTCGGTGGTGACGACCAAGCCTGACGTGTGCTGGCAGTTGCCGATCCGTCGCACCTACCGCGAGGCCGAACGCGGCGATGGCAGCACCTATTTGGAGGTGTCGGTCGGTGAATATGACCGGCGCGGATGGGGACCGGGCGGGCAGCATCTGGATTGGTACTGCTCAGGCAACACCGACGCCCATGTGGGCACCGAACCGGTCTATGTGGCCAACGCGGCCGAACTCATCGAACTCCTCGGCCAACCGGCGTACGACGTGCTCGCCGGCCTCTGCGCCAAACACCTCGGCACCGGCCTCGTCAGCCACCCCGCTGATCCCTGAGAGGTTGCCAGCCGCAACTTGATCGACCCCGGTGTCGGCGGCGAATCGGGCAGCGGTGAGAATCACCTCATGCGACTGGATCACCTGTCGTTCGCCGCATGTGCCAACGGCCTCGATGCAACGACCAAGCGACTTTCGGAGCAGTTGGGCGCGCAATTCGTCGACGGCGGCCTACACCCCCGATTCGGAACCCGCAACCGGATCCTTCCGCTCAATGGCGGGGTCTACCTCGAAGTGGTCGAGGTGCTCGACCACCCGGCTTCTGACAAAGCCCCCTTCGGCCAGGCAGTGCGCGCTCGTAGCGAGCAGGGCGGCGGTTGGCTCGGTTGGGTCGTGGCTGTCGAGGACCTGGCTCCGATCGAGGCGCGACTTGGTCGCGAATCGGTGCAGGGCAATCGCCATCGGCCGGATGGGTTCGAACTTCGCTGGCGCCAACTCGGCGTACGCGGTCTGCAGTCAGACCCACAGTTGCCGTTCTTTGTGCAGTGGGAGTCCGATCTTGCCGAACACCCGAGCGCTGGCGCCAACGGCGCTGTGACCCTCAAGGCCATCGAGATGGCCGGCGATCCGGAGCGGGTCGGCGAATGGCTGGGCCAACCGGTCGAGCACCCCCTCGAAGACGTCGAAGTCGATTGGGTCGCCCCCAACGGCAGTCCGGGGATCAATGCCGTGGTCTTCGAAACCGCCAACGGCACGGTTCGGATCTGACCAGTCACTCGGTCTCGCCGGGCGGTGTCCGATCCGCCAACATTTGGGACCACCCTGCGATCTATGAACTCGAGAACCGCGCCTGCGACCCTGACCGCCTGATCGAGGCAGCACTCACCCCCTGGACCGGACGCGACGTGCTCGACGTCGGGTGCGGCACCGGATTTCACCTCCCCCGCTGGAGTGATCGAGCCCGCCAAGTCACCGGTGTCGAACCACATTCGGGTCTGTGTCGAATCGCCGCGCGCCGCACCCGCGGCTTGCCTAACGTGAGGGTCCTACAGGGTTCGGCGACGGCACTCCCCGTGCCCGACGCGTCGGTCGATTGGATGCAGGCACGTTGGGCCTACTTCTTCGGCCCTGGCTGCGAGCCAGGTCTGCGAGAACTCGACCGGGTCATGCGCCGCGGTGGCGTGGCGCACGTGATCGACAACGACCCGACTCAATCGACCTTCGGAGGCTGGTTTCGCCGGGGCTACCCGAAGATCGACCCGGAGTTGGTCGAGCTGTTCTGGTCCAGCCGCGGATGGCGTCGTACTCCGGTGCTGATGCGTTGGGAGTTCGACAGTCGCAGCGACTTTGAGGCGGTCGTGCGGATCGAATTCGACCCCGATACGGCCGACTGGATCATCGCCCAACACCAGCGCTGCTCCGTCGACTATGCGGTCAACGTCTGGACGAAGGAGTTCTAGGCCTGCTTAGCCGAAGAACTCATCGCGTAGCGACGAACGGCGTACGGCGAGGGTGGGGTTGAGCACGACTCCTGCTTCTGGTGCAGCATCTCCGTCGAGCACACCCCGCAGTGCGTTGACCAACTCGATAGCCACCTGCTCCAGCGGTTGCCGCACTGAACTCAGGCCCACGATTCCGGCTGCCGGTGAGTCATCGAAGCCGACCAGGCCGATGTCGATGCCTGGGCGCAGACGCCGCTCCGACATGGCTTGAAGCACGCCGAGCGCCATCGTGTCGCTGGCGCAGGCGAATGCCGTCGCCCCGGCACTGATCTGCTCATGGGCTGCCATTCGAGCGGCATCAGCATTGTCGGTGATCCGCACCGCCAACCTGTGATGATCCGAACCGGATTCGCGCATGACGCGCTCCCAGCCAGAACGCCGGTCCTCGCCGATCCGACTGGTCTCTTCCCAACCCAGCCAAGCCACCGCAGAGTGGCCCTGCTCGATGAGGTGCTCGGTGGCCAAAGCGACTCCGTGACCGCCGTCGACATCGACCCAGGAGTGGATGGCAGTGGAGTCTTCCCAAGGCCGTCCGAAGGCAACAAAGGGAGCACCACGCTCCTGCAGGAAGGCCGCTTGCGGTGTCCCGGCATAGGTGTCGGTCAAGACGAAGGCATCAACTGCAGTCGAGCGCAACAAGTCGTCGTAGCCGTCAAGTGGGTCGCCCACGTCTCCGGCAAAAAGGAGAATCTGATGACCGGTGGCCCGGGTCGTCTGGACGAGTGTGTGCAGAAACCGATCCATCAGCGACGTCGCGGTGTGCTCTTGGGGTGGGTCGAACCGAAGCCCAATCAGTCGGCTGCTTCCAGAGCGCAGTTGGCGGGCCGCACGATTGGGTGTGTAGCCGAGTTCGCTGATCACCTTCTGCACTCGGACCAGCGTGTCGGGTCGAAGCAGATCTGGGTTATTGATCGCGTTGGACACGGTCTGACGCGACACCCCTGCCCGACGGGCCACGACGGCCAGGGTCGGCGGACTGACCAACTGCGAGTCGCCGGTCATGGTCACACCTCCTTGAACGTTCCAAGTCTACTCAGCCGTAACCTCGCACCACCATCGGCCATGGTGTGGCTGAACTTATGCACAACCCGACCCCGTCGCTGCCGGAACTTGTCGGAGCGCTGGTCTATCTTCGAACATATGAGCGGATCAAAGTCTCGCGGGCGACCCAGCTTCGTGTGCAGCGAATGCGGCTGGAGCACTGCCAAATGGGTCGGCAGGTGCGGGGAGTGTCAGGCCTGGGGCAGTGTCGCCGAGGCGGCCGCAGCGCCTCGCAGCCGGGTGCAACCGGGCCAAGTGAGCGCTCCCGCCCGGCCGATCGGCGCGGTTCCAGCCGAGGATTCCCAAGCCCGCACCAGTGGAGTTGGAGAGCTTGATCGAGTGCTCGGCGGCGGCCTGGTTCCGGGGGCCGCGATCTTGTTGGCCGGTGAGCCAGGAGTGGGCAAGTCGACCCTGCTACTGGAGGTAGCCGCCCGCACCGCGCAATCGGGCCGTCGCACGCTCTACATCACTGGCGAGGAGTCGGCCGCTCAAGTGCGGATGCGCGCAGACCGCACCAACGCGATCCACGACGAGCTCTACCTTGCTGCCGAGACCGATCTGGGGGCTGTGCTGACCCACGTCGAGACCGCCAAGCCCGGCCTGCTGGTGATCGACTCGGTGCAGACCATCTCGGCTGCTGACGTCGACGGAGTTCCCGGCGGGGTCTCTCAGGTCAAAGAGGTGGCCGCAGCCCTGATCCGGATGGCCAAGGTCCGCAACATCACCTTGGTGATGATCGGCCACGTCACCAAGGAGGGTGGCATTGCCGGGCCGCGGGTGCTGGAACACCTCGTCGACGTGGTGCTCACGTTCGAAGGCGATCGCAACTCACGACTGCGGCTCGTGCGCGCAGTCAAAAACCGCTTCGGTCCGGTTGATGAGGTGGGCTGCTTTGAACTCACCGCCGAGGGCATCGTGGCCGTCACCGACCCCAGCGGCCTCTTTCTCGACAAGCAACACGGTCACATCCACGGCACCTGCGTGTCAGTCACGATGGAGGGCCGTCGGCCGCTCCTGGTCGAAGTGCAGGCGCTGGTCACGATGACCGCCGCGGAGCGGCCTCGTCGTACGACGTCCGGGGTGGACGGCTCCCGCGTCGCCATGGTGTTAGCAGTGCTGCAACAGCATGCCCGGGTGCGCACCTATTCACACGACGTCTTCGTGGCCACAGTCGGGGGCGCCAAGTTGAGCGGCCCCTCCAACGATGCCGCCCTCGCGTTGGCGATCGCCTCTGCCTATGTCGGTCGACCGCTGGGCCGCGAGGTGGTCGCGATCGGAGAGCTCGGACTCTCGGGTGAGTTGCGCCGCGTTCGCGATCTGCCCCAGCGCATCGCCGAGGCGGCGCGGCTCGGCTTCCGGGCAGCCATCGTCCCGGCAGAAACCCAGGCCACGGCTGGCACCTCGCGCGTGGTCGATGGGATGCGGATCATGGAGGTGGGTCACATCACCGACGCGCTGCGCCTGGTTCGTCTCCTCGATCAGGAGCAACGCAGCGACCACGCGCCCTACGCAGTCCCGGACGCCTAAGCCGCGCTCTCGCCGACACTGTGTCGGAATCTTGACCCCGTTGAGCACACATAACGCCTACACTGCGCAGCAGATGTGCGAGCCGAGACCTTGTCGGGAAGGACAAAGGCGTGTCACCGATTGATCGACATGATCACCAGGCTCGCTTGCGAGCCACACTGGCCAACATTGCCCCGGGCACCCCACTTCGTGATGGACTGGAGCGCATCCTGCGCGGCCGCACCGGCGCCTTGATCGTGATGGGGCACGACAAGACTGTCAATGCGATGGCCACCGGTGGCTTCAACCTCGATGTGCCTTTCACCGCCACCGGCCTGCGTGAGTTGGCCAAGATGGACGGCGCGATCATCCTCGACCGCGACGGCGGCCGGATCGCGCGGGCTGCCACGCACTTGATGCCCGATCACACCATCCCCACTGAGGAGACCGGCACCCGGCACCGCACCGCCGACCGGGTTGCCAAGCAGACCAACTTCCCGGTGATCTCGGTGTCACAGTCGATGCAGATCATCGCTGTCTATGTCGGCGACATCCGCTATGTCTTAGAGGATTCTGGCGCCATCTTGTCGCGGGCCAACCAGGCCTTGGCCACCCTGGAGCGCTACAAGACTCGACTCGACGAGGTGTCCAGCACTCTGTCGGCACTGGAGATCGAAGACCTAGTGACCGTGCGCGACGTCGCCGTGGTGGCACAGCGGCTCGAAATGGTGGCCCGGATCGCACGCGAGATCGAAGACTACGTGGTCGAACTCGGCAGCGACGGCCGACTGCTAGCGCTTCAACTTGAAGAACTCGTCACCGGGGTGGAGTCAGAGCGCCACCTGATCGTGCGTGACTACAGCCCCCGCACCCTCGGCGACGGCAAAGTCGGCAAGGTGCTGGAGCGTCTAGCCGCTCTGGCTCCCGGCGAATTGGTCGACGTGGCCATGGTCGCCCAAGCGCTCGGACTACCTGCCACGGAGCCACTCGACCACACGGTCAGCCCACGCGGTCACCGGTTATTGGCCAAGGTGCCACGGCTGCCCGGATCGGTTGCCGACCGACTGGTTCATCACTTCGGTAGCCTGCAGAAATTGCTTTCGGCCAGCATCGAGGACCTGCGCGACGTCGACGGCGTTGGCGAATTGCGGGCCAAGTCAGTGCGCGAGGGCCTGTCAAGGCTCGCCGAGTCGAGCATCTTGGAGCGCTACGTCTAACGCGGCGAGGGCTTGGTGGTTGGCTTCTTGGTCGGCTTGGCGGTTGGCTTCTTGGTCGGTTGCTTAGTCGGAGAAGGCTTGGGCTTTGCCGTCTTGGTGACCACCGTCTTCTTCGGCGCCACAAGATCAAACTGCACATCTGTGGGTTGACCGCCCACCGTCGCCGCGACCACGTGGTAGGTGCCGATTCGAGCCCAGGCAAGGCCGCGCGGGCAGTCCTTGGCCGACCGCCGGCCACTCCATTCCACGCTGACCTTGGCCGGCTTCGCCGAGCCCACCACCACGCTGCGGGTGGGGATGGCAGCCGGGCAGTCTTGCGAGGACCAGATTCGATCCGAGCCGCTGGTGATCTTCACAACGAAGGTGTCGGCGCTCATCTGCCAGGTGCACGATCGAGCCTTGCCCAACAGTCGGAACTTCAATGTGATCGGGCCGCCCCCATGCACCACGCGCGCCGTGGGGGTGACCACGATGTCGTTGGCCAGACAAGGACCCTGCGGAGCCTCGGTTGTCGCAGTGGCCGAGGGCGACGGTGTTGGCGTCGTGGCCACCTGGGCCGCTTTGGAGTTGGAGCCACCGCCAAACGAACCCACCAATTGGGCCACGCCGAAAACCAGACCGAGCACGAGTGCGAGCAGCACCCCCCGTCGTACCCAATAGACGCGGGCGGGCAGCGAACCCCGAGGCTTTGCGATCGATGCCATGGCCCCACCGTAGGCAGCGGGCCGCGCAGTTTCGGGGTGCCACTCCGCGCCCGTTAGCGTGGGCGCGTGCCTGAGGCTGACGCAGTTGGGGCGGGATCCCTGCAAGGCAGGATTCTGCAGTGGTACGACGAGCACGCCCGCGACCTGCCGTGGCGCTCTCCCGAGGTCAGTCCATGGGGCGTGTTGGTCAGCGAAATCATGCTGCAGCAGACCCCGGTCGCCAGAGTGATCCCGATCTGGCAGGAGTGGATGAAGACCTGGCCGACTGCAGCCGATCTGGCCGCAAGCCCTTCTGGCGAGGCGATCCGTGCCTGGGGGCGGTTGGGATACCCCCGACGTGCTCTTCGGCTCCACGCCGCAGCCGTTGATATTGTCTCCCGATTCGACGGCGCTGTGCCCTCTGACTACGCCGACTTGCGCTCTCTGCCCGGGATCGGCGACTACACCGCTGCTGCTGTTGCCGCGTTTGGTTTTGGGCAAGCCCATGCCGTGCTTGACACCAACGTGCGTCGGGTCTTGGCCCGCGTCTTGGCTGCCGAAGAGTTCCCCAGACCTGCGGTCACCGTCGCCGAGCGAGCCCAGGCTGCCGCACTGCTCCCGCCAGCACCGACCGCAGCGAAGTGGAGTGTGGCCGTGATGGAGTTGGGCGCGCTGGTGTGCACTGCCTCGCGCCCGCGCTGCCCTCCTGTCCGGTTGAGGATCTGTGTGCCTGGGTAGCCGCCGGTCGACCGGCGTACGACGGCCCGGAACGCAAGGGGCAATCCTGGGCCGGAACCGACCGCATGGTGCGCGGTCGACTGATGGCCGTACTCCGCGACGCTGAGGGTCCGGTCTGCCAGGCACAACTGGACGCGGCCTGGGATCTAGCGGAGCAACGGGACCGCGCGCTCGCAGGCTTGCTCGACGATGGCTTGGCGGTCCGATCGAGCGAGGGCATGTATTCGCTGCCAAATTAGGACAATCCAATCACTGCCACGTCGTACCCTTGATCCAGAGTTCACCGACCGGGGGAGGGTCTATGCGCGTGAAGCGTTTGCAACTGGCGGCGGCAGCCGGGCTCGTCACAGCCAGCATGCTGTGGGGTTCGACGGCCACGTTCGGCGCTGGCGGCGCCGGAACGGTGACGATCAAGAAGGTCGACGCGAAGGGGCGGCTGCTACCCGGGGCCACATTCGAAGGGTGGAGCTGCACTTCCTTCGATGGCGATCCAATGTTCACCTGCGTGAGTCTGAATGACTACCCGTTCTTCCGAGACGACCTGCCCAACACCGGGATCACGGACGCGCTCACCAATGAGGTCTACACGCAGGGCGGCTGGAACTTGCCGGTGAATCAATGTCTGGTGGTGCGCGAAACCGCTCCACCTGAGGGCTACATCGCTGCCCCCGACCCACTCGTGGTCTGCAAAGGCCCGGGAGGCTGGACCGTCGCCAACGCTGCCGGAATCGAACTGGACACCTCTGGAGGCACTTTCCGCGGCGGCAGCCTGGGCTCGTGGAAGGTGACCAACAACCAGTCCACTGTGGCGACCACGATGACCCTGGTGAACCGCAAGGAATCCTCAACCACGCCCTCGCAGCCGGAGACCACCCCGCAGACTCCGCGCGGCATCGGCGCTGACACCGACGCAGACCAGCGCTGACCTGTGCGCGCGGCGCTACTTGGGTTTGCACTTGCGGTAGCGGGCCTCACCGGGTGTGCAGGTGCGCCGCAGACGGAGTCCCCCCGTCGCCAAGTGGGTCGGTCTCTGCGGCCCCGGTGTCGCCTACCCCCAGCACCAACCGGACGATCAAGCCTTCGAGGCCCGTGGAACTGCGCCTGCCTCGCCAGCAGGTACGACTGCGGTTCGCCGATCGGCGTTGCCCTGTTGTCAACGGACGACTCGACCCAGATCGAACGCGGCTCATGCTGATTTGCTACTACACGGCCGACGACCGCCCCTACACCTTGCCAGCCAGCAGCACTGCGGACCTGACCGTGATCGCTGGGCACACCTCACGCAGGTTCGCGGCCGCCTTCAATGCGTTGTATGACTGGCGCCAGCAACGCTTCGCCGTACGCCGTGGGGACCGCCTGCTCTTGCGCACCAAGAGTTCCGGTGCGGACTGGCTGGTCTATCGAGCCGTGTCATTTCACACGCCCCCACGCGATGGGCTCGCCACCGACACCAGCGTGTGGGGCACCGGGGCGCAACCAAACCGCCTACTCACCATCGGTTGCCTGCAGCCCAGCAATCCCAACGCCCCCTCCACCCGCAATATCGTGGTGACGTGGCGCTACGTCGGAGTGCGCTGAGCCCAAACCCTGCTCGCGCAGCGCCCCCCACCTCGGTCGTCGAGCAGCGCCCGCAGGGCGCGTACCCCACCTCGGTCGTCGAGCAGCGCCCGCAGGGCGCGTACCCCACCTCGGTCGTCGAGCAGCGCCCGCAGGGCGCGTACCCCACCTCGGTCGTCGAGCAGCGCCCGCAGGGCGCGTACGACGAGACGACAGCCACGCGACCGAAGCTCAGTCGTTGGCGGTGGCCTCGACGTCGTCGGTGCCCACTACCAGCGGAGGCAGGTCGGGGATCTCCGAGCGCACTTCACCTCTGAAGGTGAACTGCGCCGTCGGACCCTCGCCTTCTACGTCGACCAAGACGATCTGCCCAGCGCCGACCTCGCCATAGAGCATCTTCTCGGCCAAGACGTCCTCGATTTCGCGCTGCACCGTGCGACGCAACGGACGCGCACCGAGCACCGGGTCGAATCCTCGAGTGGCGAGCAGGTCCTTGGCCGCCTGGGTCAGCTCGATCGACATGTCGCGGTCCTTCAACCGCGACTCCACCGAAGCGATCATGTTGTCGACCATGGCGATGATCTGATCCTTGGTCAGCGGCGGGAAGACGATGATCTCGTCGACACGGTTCAAGAACTCCGGACGGAAGTGCTGCTTGAGTTCGTCGGAGACCTTCGACTTCATCCGGTCATAAGAACCCTGAGTGTCACCAGCCTGGTTGAAGCCGAGGCTCACGCTCTTGTTGATGTCGCGCGTGCCCAGGTTGGTCGTCATGATGATCACGGTGTTCTTGAAGTCGACTACCCGGCCCTGAGAGTCGGTCAGGCGACCTTCTTCCAGGATCTGCAGCAGCGAGTTGAAGATGTCGGGGTGCGCCTTCTCCACCTCGTCGAAGAGTACGACGGAGAACGGCTTGCGCCGCACCTTCTCGGTGAGTTGGCCGCCCTCTTCGTAGCCGACGTAGCCCGGAGGTGAACCAAACAGTCGAGAGACGGTGTGCTTCTCGGAGTACTCGCTCATATCCAACTGGATCAGCGCGTCTTCGTCTCCGAAGAGGAACTCCGCCAACGTCTTCGAGAGCCACGTCTTGCCGACCCCCGAAGGGCCAGCGAAGATGAACGATCCACCGGGGCGCTTGGGGTCCTTCAGACCAGCCCGAGTACGCCGGATCGCCCGCGACAGCGCCTTGACCGCCTCTTCTTGACCGATCACGCGCTTGTGGAGTTCGTCTTCCATCTTCAACAGACGAGTCGACTCCTCTTCGCTGAGCTTCACGATCGGGATGCCAGTGGCCACGGCCAGCACTTCGGCGATGAGTTCTTCATCGACCTCGGCGATCTCCTCCATGTCACCACTGCGCCACTGGCGCTCACGATCGGCCTTGGCGTTGAGCAGTTGCTTCTCTTCATCGCGCAGGCGGGCTGCGGCTTCGAAGTCTTGGCCGTCGATAGCGCCCTCCTTGCGGCGGCGTACGTCGGCGATCTTGTCGTCGTACTCCCGCAAGTCCGCAGGCGCCGTCATCCGGCGGATCCGCAAGCGTGCGCCGGCCTCGTCGATCAGGTCGATCGCCTTGTCAGGCAAGAAGCGGTCGGAGATGTAGCGATCAGCCATCGTCGCTGCGGACACGAGCGCGTCGTCGGTGATCACCACGCGGTGGTGGGCCTCGTAGCGGTCGCGCAGGCCTTTGAGCATTTCGATGGTGTGCGCGATCGAAGGCTCCTGAACCTGCACAGGCTGGAATCGGCGCTCCAAGGCGGCGTCCTTCTCCAGGTGCTTGCGATATTCGTCAAGCGTCGTTGCGCCGATGGTCTGCAGTTCGCCGCGCGCCAACATCGGCTTGAGAATGCTCGCCGCGTCGATCGCACCTTCGGCCGCACCAGCGCCGACCAGGGTGTGGATCTCGTCAATGAACAGCACGATGTCACCGCGCGACTTGATCTCCTTGAGCACCTTCTTCAGGCGCTCTTCGAAGTCACCGCGGTAGCGGGAGCCAGCGACGAGGGCACCGAGGTCGAGGGTGTAGATCTGCTTGTCGCGCAGAGTCTCGGGGATGTCGTTGCGCACGATGGCTTGGGCCAGACCCTCCACGATGGTGGTCTTGCCGACGCCCGGCTCGCCGATCAGCACCGGGTTGTTCTTCGTACGACGGGAGAGGATCTGCATGACCCGCTCCATCTCGGTCTCGCGACCGATCACCGGGTCGAGCTTGCCCTCCTTGGCGGCTTGGGTGAGATTGCGACCGAACTGGTCGAGCACGAGGCTCGATGAGGGAGCCGCCTCGGGCGCAGTGCCAGCCGACGCCGGCTCCTTGCCTTGGTAGCCAGAGAGCAACTGGATGACCTGCTGGCGGACACGGTTGAGGTCAGCGCCGAGCTTCTGCAGCACCTGGGCGGCAACGCCCTCGCCCTCACGGATCAGACCCAGCAGGATGTGCTCGGTGCCGATGTAGTTGTGGCCCAACTGCAGCGCCTCACGCAGGCTCAACTCCAGCACCTTCTTGGCCCGGGGAGTGAACGGGATGTGACCGCTCGGAGCCTGCTGCCCCTGACCGATGATCTCCTCGACCTGGGCGCGGACCGCCTCTAGGGAGATGTTCAACGATTCCAGAGCCTTGGCGGCGATGCCGTCGCCCTCGTGAATCAGGCCGAGCAGGATGTGCTCGGTGCCGATGTAGTTGTGGGAGAGCATGCGGGCCTCTTCTTGGGCCAGCACGACCACCCGTCGCGCCCGGTCGGTGAACCGCTCGAACATGTAAGCGCCTGCTTTCTTCAACGTCCACTAAGAGTCGCTACGACTCAGGAGGGCAACGGCCCTCGCGACGTACAACTCCTCCAGACACCCTATGTGTTCCCGTCCAGACCTGGCCGAGGCTTCGCCCCTGGCGAACACACCCGCCGGCTTTGTGCCCCATCCGTCGGTTGAGCTCGTCGAAACCACGGGCACGCCATCCGTCGGTTGAGCTCGTCGAAACCACGGGCACGCCATCCGTCGGTTGAGCCCGTCGCCCCCCACGACGCCAAGCCACCCGTCGGTTGAGCCTGTCGAAACCACGGGCGCGCCATCCGTCGGTTGAGCCTGTCGAAACCACGGGCGCGCCATCCGTCGGTTGAGCTCGTCGAAACCACGGGCACGCCATCCGTCGGTTGAGCCCGTCGCCCCCCACGACGCCAAGCCATCCGTCGGTTGAGCCTGTCGAAACCACGGGACTGACTTCGTTACGCCCGCTTCGCTGGCTGCTCAATCAACGAAAACACGCCACGAGTTTGCTGGGGCGTTCAGTGGGCGGCGTCGTACGCCTCGCGCACCTCAGCCGGGATCCGGCCGCGCTCGTTGACGCTGATGCCCTGCGACTTTGCCCACTCGCGCACGTCGCTGGCGCTGGGACCACCGGAGCGGACCACACGACGACCGGCCGAGCGACCGCGGCGCGAGACCGGGCGAGCATGGGCGACAAATGGCGCCATGGCATCCCGCAGAGCACGCGCATTAGCGTCGTTCAAATCAATTTCATACTCTTTGCCGTCGAGGGCGAAGTGAACCTTCTCCGAGGCCTCAGTCTTATCAATGTCGTCTTCGAGGTAGATCCGAATCTTCTCAGCCACTTTGGTCCTCCGGAAACACAATTGAATATGGTGCACCCAGCTTAGCGGGCCACTTTCATATTCAGCAAAGCACCCAGCCTATTCGGGCCGCAGCAGGGGGAAGAGGATTGTTTCGCGGATTCCGACGCCGGTGAGCAACATCACCAACCGGTCAACGCCCATCCCCATGCCACCGGCCGGCGGCATCCCAAATTCCATTGCCTTCAAAAAGACCTCGTCGAGTTCCATGGCTTCAGGGTTGCCCGCAGCCGCCAACAACGACTGCGCAGTGAGCCGCTCCCGCTGCACAACCGGGTCGTTCAGCTCGGTGTAGGCCGGAGCCAACTCCACGCCATTGATGATCAGATCCCAGGCCTCGTTGATCCCCGGCGCGCTTCGATGCGCCTTCGCCAGCGGCTTGACCTCGGCGGGATAGTCCATCACGAAGGTCGGTTGGATCAGGGAGTCTTCGACGAGTTGCTCATACAACTCCACCACGATCTCGGCCGGACCCCAGTCCTTCTTCAACTCCACCTCTCGGGCAGCAGCGTGCCGCCGAAGGGTCGCCTCATCGGTCTCGACATCGACCGCCTCGCCCAGCGCCTCCGACACCAGGTCAAAGATGGCGGCCTGCCGCCAGGGGGCTTCTAGGTCGATTTCGCTGCCATCACGGGCTGGTACGACCGTGCGACCGACCGCGCGCGCCGCATTGACCACCAAGTTGCGGGTCAACTCCATCATGGTGAACTGATCGCCGTAGGCCTGATATGCCTCCAACATCGAGAACTCCGCAGCATGGGTGGAATCCAAGCCTTCGTTGCGGAAGGTGCGACCAATTTCGTAGACCCGATCGATGCCGCCGATCATGGCCCGCTTCAGGTCCAACTCCAAGGCAATCCGCAGCAGCATCGGCTGGTCGAGCGCGTTGAGATGAGTTCGGAACGGTCGCGCCGCGGCACCACCATTCGTCAATTGCAATATTGGAGTTTCTACCTCCAAATAGCCAAGATCGTCGAGAGTCGACCTAAGACTCTTCAACACCGCAGCCTTGGTGCGCACCAATTCCCTAGGCTCCGGCCGGATCATCATGTCGACATAGCGCAGGCGAATGCGAGCCTCGTCTGACAACGGTCGGTGCTCGTTGGGTAGTGGGCGCAGCGTCTTGGCGGCGATCAGCCAGGCCGTTGCCTGCACGCTGAGCTCACCTCGACGACTGGTGATCACCTCGCCCTCCACCGAGAGCAGGTCGCCGATGTCGACCAACTGCTTGAACTCGGCCAGACGCTCCTCGCCGATCTCGGCCAACGACAACATCGCCTGGATCTCCGAACCGTCGCCCTCGCGCAGTCGCACGAAGCACAACTTGCCGGTGTTGCGCAGGAAGATCACCCGACCGGTGATCGCTACGATCTCGCCGGTCTGCACGTCGGGGCCCATCGCTTCGGCGTCGTACTTCGCCACGATCTCTTTGATTGTGTGTGTCCGCGGCACACTCACCGGGTAGGGCTCTACGCCGGAGTCGATCAGGCGCTGCCGCTTCTCGTGGCGCACCTGCATCTGCTCGGGCAGGTCGTCTGGCTGGGTGGTTGCGTCAGTCACGGGACCGAAGCCTAGTCGGCTGGTCGGGGCACTTCCTTAGGCAGGAGAGTTCCGCCGATAGACCATCTCCAGACCCAACAAGGTCAGCCAGGGTTCGTGATTGGTGATCACGTTGCACTCGTGGAGGACGACCGAAGCCAGTCCCCCGGTGGCGATCACCGTCAACTCGCTCGGGTCGGCAGCCAACTGCTCGGCCATCCGCGCCACCATGCCATCGATTTGCGAGGCGAAGCCGAAGACCATTCCCGACTGCACCGCCTCCACGGTGTTTTTGGCGATCACCGATCGCGGACGCAGCAACTCGACCTTGCGAAGTTGAGCCCCGCGGCGGCCCAGCGCCTCCAGTGAGATCCCGATCCCGGGCGAGATCGCACCTCCGATATAAGCACCGGCGGAGTTGATCACGTCGAAGGTGGTCGCGGTGCCGAGATCGACGACGATCGCCGGACCGCCGTACAGCGTGGCCGCGGCGAGCGCGTTGACAATGCGATCGGCGCCTACTTCTCTGGGGTTGTCAGTCAGCACGGGCAAGCCGGTCTTGACCCCCGCCTCGACAATCACCGCGGGCTCGTCCGGGAAGTGCCGCGCCAACATGTCGCGCCACTCATGCAGCACGCCAGGCACCGTCGCACAGACCGCCACACCTGCAGGTGTTTCGGTGATCGGACTATCGGCAAGCAGACCGCGGATCAGGACAGCCCACTCGTCAGCCGTACGTCGCTCGTCGGTGGCCACGCGCCAGTTGTCCAGCACTTCCCCGTCTCGGAGCAACCCGAGCACAGTGTGGGAGTTGCCGATGTCGGCGCACAGCAAAGTCATGACGAGCGCAGATCCATCGCGATGTCGAACACTTTGGCCGAGTGGGTGAGCGCCCCAACGGCGATGAAATCGACCCCGGTACCGGCAACTTCGTCAGCGCGTTCGAGGCTCAGACCACCCGAGGCTTCCAGGCGCGCCCGGCCAGCGGTGATCTGCACGGCTTCAGCCATCAGGTCATCGGACATGTTGTCGAGCAGGATCTCGGTGACCCCGACGCCGAGAAGCTCGCGGAGTTGGTCGAGATTGGTCACCTCCACCTGGACCGGCACATCTGGGTAGGCGGCGCGCACCTTCTCCCACGCGGGCACCACCCCTCCCGCGGCCAGCACATGGTTGTCCTTGATCAGCGCCATGTCCGACAGCGACTCCCGGTGGTTGACTCCCCCGGCTGCTCGGACGGCGTACTTCTCCAGGTGGCGGAAGTGCGGAATCGTCTTGCGAGTGTCGCGCACCCGGGTCGTCGTACCCGCCAGGGCGTCGACCCACTGACTGGTCGCAGTCGCCACGCCGGAGAGGTGGCAGGTGTAGTTCAGTGCCGTCCGCTCCGCGGTGAGCAGGAGCGCGGTCGAACCGACCACGGTGAGCAACACATCGCCTCGGCGGACTCGGGTCCCATCGGCGACAAGGCGAGTCACCTCGGGCTCACCCAGGACATAGCGGAACACGAGTTCGGCCACCGCCAGGCCGACCACTGTTCCGTCGGCCCTCGCGACGAAGTCGGCGGTGTCGACCTGATCGGCGGGGATCGTGGCCCAACTGGTCACATCGTCGCCGGGGAGGTCCTCTGCAATGGCGCGGGCGACGTCGTCGTACACCTCAGCGAGGTTGAGTCCCATCAGCGCGAACTCGTCGACCAATGCGCGGGGCAGGTCGGCCAGCGGGGTGCGTGCGATCGCGATGCTCATCACGACTCCTTCGCGGGGCGGTAGGTCGCCTGAATCGTGGTCCCGACTTGAACCGTGTCGATATGACCCAGCCAGTTGTCGTCGTCGCGTTCGGGGAAGTCCTCGCGCCAGTGGGACCCACGAGTCTCCTCGCGGATCAGGGCAGCGTTGGCCAACACCGTCGAAACGGCGATCAGATTTGACATCTCCCAGGCCCGGGTGCGGCCTTGGTCGGTGGACTCTGCACCAAGTTGGTCGAGTTGGGACAGCGCCTGGCCGATCCCCTCCGCGTTGCGCAGCACGCCCACCTTGTCGGTCATCACCTGCTGCATGTGGGGGAAGACGGTGGGTTCAACCAGCCCCGTCGTACGACGGTCTGGGGCGGGCTGCTGACGCGGCGGCAATCCGTCAGCGGCCAACTTGGCGGCGATTCGGCGGGAGAAGACCAGGCCTTCGAGGAGTGAGTTGGAGGCCAGCCGGTTGGCGCCGTGCACCCCCGAGCAGGCCACCTCACCTGTAGCGAAGAGGCCAGGCAGCGTCGATTGACCATGCAGGTCGGTGGCGACCCCGCCGCTGGCGTAGTGACAAGCCGGGGCCACTGGGATCAAGTCGACGCTGGGGTCGATGCCGTGGGCTCGACAGCTGGCCAAGATGGTCGGGAAGCGCGTCTCCCAGAACTCCTTGCCCAGGTGGCGGGCGTCCAGCCACATGTGCGGTTTGCCGGTCTCCAGCATGCGGCGCGTGATCGCCTTGGCGACGACGTCACGCGGAGCCAAGTCGGCCAACTCGTGTTGACCCTGCATGAACCGCACGCCGTCCCAGTCGACCAAGAAGGCGCCCTCTCCGCGGACGGCTTCGGAGATCAGCGGTTGTTGACCCCGGGAGTCGGGGCCGAGATACATCACCGTCGGATGGAACTGCACGAACTCCATGTCTCGTAGTACTGCTCCGGCGCGAAGCGCCAACGCCATTCCATCGCCAGTGGCGACGCTCGGGTTGGTGGTTTGGGCGAACACTTGGCCAAGACCACCACTGGCAAGTACGACGGCGCGACACAGCACCGCACCGACCCCGTCGTGTTGGCCCTCGCCCATCACGTGAAGGGTCACGCCAGCGACACCGCCGTCGACGCCGAGGATGAGGTCAACCGCGAGCGCGTGTTCGGTGACCTCGATCCCCTCCTTGGCCAGCACCGCTGCCACCAGCGCGCGTTGGATCTCAGCCCCGGTGGCATCGCCGCCTGCGTGGGCGATCCGATCCCGGTGATGCCCGCCCTCTCGGGTGAGGCTGAGCTCGCCAGCAGGGGTGTGGTCGAACTGAGTGCCCAGCGCGATCAACTCCCGCACCGCGTCGGGACCCTCGGTCACCAACGCTCTGACTGCGTCGACATCGCAAACTCCAGCGCCAGCGACGAGGGTGTCCTCGAGGTGCTCTTCGGGGGTGTCACCTGGACCCAGCGCCGCCGCAATCCCACCCTGGGCCCACTGGGTCGAACCTGCCGACAGGTTGTCTTTGGTGACCACCATGACGCTGGCGTCAGTTTCGGCATGAATCCGCAAGGCTGCGGTCAACCCCGCGATCCCAGAGCCGATCACCACCACATCGGCGTAGGTCTCCCATCCAGGTGCAGGAGCCAGCAATCGTTCAGGGAGATTAGGCACGAGAGGAGATTACCGACCCGCCACTTCGCCGACGCGCCCAGTTATTTCGCCGACGCGCCCAGATGTTGGGCAACAACGCGGCGGCTCACCCAAACAATCGGGCGGCTCGGCAATAGGGCCCTTGGGGGCTCAGTCGCTGGGGAACGTGATGGCGCAGTTGTCGAGGAGGCGGGTGGTGCCTACTCGAGCGGCGATCAGAAGCCTGGCTTCACCCGACGGTGGGGGTGCGGCATTGGTCGGGATCGGGGCGAGGTCCGGGGTGCGGAGTTCGAGATAGTCCAACGCGACCCCCGGATACTCCTGGAGTACGCCGGTCGCAGCCGCCAACACCGCAGCCGGCCCATCCACAGCCGCGTCACGACCGGCCGCCAACGCCTTCGACAACGCCACCGCATCTGCGCGCTGCTGAGCATCGAGATAGCGGTTGCGTGAACTCATCGCCAGCCCATCGGCCTCGCGAATAGTTGGCGCACCCACGATGTGGATTCCGAAACACAGATCCGCAGCCATGCGCCGGATCAGGGTCAACTGTTGATAGTCCTTCTGCCCAAACACCGCCAGATCTGGCCTGACTAACCCAAACAACTTCGCCACGACGGTGAGCACACCGTGGAAGTGGGTTGGTCGCGCAGCGCCTTCCATCACGGTCGCCAGCGGCCCTGGATCGATGGTGACCTGCGGAGGGCCACCTGGATAGACCTCCTCCACCGAAGGCGCAAACACAAAATCCACCCCTTGCGCGCTGCACAAGTCGAGGTCCGACTCCAGAGTGCGCGGGTAGCGAGCCAGATCCTCGGTGGGTCCAAACTGCATGGGATTGACGAAGATGCTCGCCACCACTGTGCCCGACACCTGCCGAGCGTGGGCCATCAGCGACCCATGGCCCTCATGCAGCGCCCCCATCGTTGGGACGAACCCGACCGGGCCATGGGCATCGGCTAGCGCTTCGGCCAGTTCGGCCCGCGTGTTGACCAGTCGGGTCACGACAGCGGCACCGGCGGCATCAGCATCGCCGGGTCGCCGACCAGGGCCTCATCCAGCAAGGCCACGATCCGGTTGCGCCGGATCGGCAAGAGTCGGCCGTCGACGACCGCCCGGTCGGCGGTGGCCTTCGCCAAGGCGACGTACGACGGCAGGGTGGTCGGCGAGTCGGCGGCAATCACTGAGAGGTGGGCCCGCACGGTGTTGAGATCGCCACGCACGATCGGGCCGGTCAGGGCCGCATCTCCTTGGGCAAGAGCGTTGTCGAGCGCGGCCGTGAGCAGTGGCCGCAAGGTGGCGGCCGGGTCGTCGGCGCCAGCCGCGCTCAGCATCTCCATCGCCTGAGCAACCAAGGTGACCAGGTGGTTGGCGCTGTGGGCGAGGCTGGCGTGATAGAGCGTCCGCTTGGACTCCGGGACAAACATCGGCAGTCCGCCGAGTTGGCCGACCCACTCCTCGACAACGGCCCGCTCAGTGGGAGCCACCGTGACCCCGAAGATGCAGCCCCGCAGACGCGGTAGGTCCAGCGTGGTGCCGGTGAAGGTCATCGCAGGGTGCATGGCGACTGGCCGCGCGCCGATCATGGCGGCCGGCTCCAAGACGGCGAGGCCGTGTCGACCCGAGGTGTGCACGACGTACTGCCCTTCCCGAATCGCACCTGCACCCACCAGAGTGCTGACCACGTTGCCGAGCATGTCGTCAGGCACGGTCAGCAGCAGCACGTCACACGATTTGGCGACCGCGGTCGGCTTGTCGATCGGGACTCCCGGGAGCATCGCGGCGATGCGTTGCCGAGAAGTGGTGGATTCACCTGAGACCGCGACGATCTGGTGACCGGCGGCGCGCAAGCCCGCTGCAATCACTGATCCGACGCGTCCGACGCCGACAACCCCGATGCGGGCCATATGAGATGCCTTTCCGTTCCAGTCCCACGAGGGGGTACCAGACGAACACCAGCAATACCTGCAACGAGACTAGGCCCCGGCGCCATTCCCCGAAACTGCGCGTGACCGTGGTGAGGGTCACATCGGATAGGTCGCAGCTTCGATTTAGGCGCGTTGCAGGCGCAGCGCCAGCGTCGGGCAGGTGCGCACCGCCTCACGAGCGGCCGCGACCTGGGCGCGGGTGACCGTGCCTTTGACGATCGGATAGCCCCACTCGTCGAGGTCGATCAGGTCAGGAACCAGTTCGTGGCAGAACCCACGAGCCTTGCAGATTGGCCAGTCGACGCGCAGCGTCCATTCGGTACGACGGGAACTGCTCAGCACACTCATGCCACACCCACCTTGCCCTCGTCCGTCAACTCAGTCCGACATTGACCCAGAGCATGTCCGGCGACTTCGACCGGGAAGACCGTCAACAGCGAACGCACCAGACGCGCCGTGCCGTCGGGATGAGCGCAGGCACCTCGCCCAACCACGAGTCCGCACAACTCCTCAACCCGAGCCCGTTGGTGGCGGTCTCCGGCCGCCAGTGCCGACATGGCCGCCGCCAATGCCGGGAGTCCGTTGAAGCACGGTCCGCAGCGCCCCGCACTCTGCTCGGCCAGATAGTTGGTGATCCGAGCCGTCATCGTCATCGGACACTCACCGTGCGGCAGGTCGAGCACCACGCCCGCGCCGAGTGGGATCCCGGCGGCTCGCATGGCGCTGTGTTCGACCGGGAGCGAGGCCAAGCGTCCTACCGTCGTCCATTGGCCGTGATAGCCGCCCAACAACACTGGCTTGGCCGGGTCGTCCAGCCACTCGGTCGGCAAGACCGACGACCATCGACTGCTGGTTCGAGCTTCACTTACCTCGGGTTCGTTGCTCTCGCCGCCGAAGGTGAGCAGCGTGGAGCGCTCGGCGTCGGGGCGGAGCACATGCATTGCCAGTTGGGCCCAAGTTTCGGCGTTCGACAGCAGAGTTGGCCGATTGCGGTGCCCGGAGTACGCCTCGGGTTGCCAGGCAGTCACCGGCAGATTGGGCCGGCCGCCCATCAACTCCAACACCGCGCGCGCCTGACCGGCCACGAAGCGGTCGTCGGCGAAGTGAAGCCGATAACGCTCCGAGCGAGGTCGCTCGGCGACGGCGGCGCGGACCGACTCGACCACCTTGGGCTGCTCACTGGGCAAGACCAGATGGATCTTGTCGGTGCGCCAAGCCTGGGCAATCAACTCGGCACCGTCGAGCACCAAGTGGGGGCGAACCCGGGCCAGCGCAGCATCCTTGTGGGAGCCGGGCTCGCCTTCAGACCAGTTCACCACGACCACCAGGCGCTTGGCGTTGGCAACGGCCGCCAGTTTGCGGGCCAGCGGGAATCCGGCGCCGCCTCGCCCGACGATCGGTTCGGCCATGCGCAGCAGTTGGGCTCGCGGCCAGGTCGGCAACTCGCCAAACCGGGCTCGATGAGCGGCTAGAGACGGCCCATCCTTGATCCAGGCCAGCAGGGAGGGCCCCTCGTGCACTCTCAGCATCAGGTCGCCTCTCCCCGCCGCAGCACGGTCATCACGCGAGTCACCAGCGCCACCGCCACTGCGGCAACACAGGCGATCGTCAGCGGTTGATACCAACCCGCACCTGCGTCAGTGCCAATGCCCAATCCGTGGATCACGCTCAACACCCAGGCTGCATAGCCAAGTAGGTGGATGGCTCGCCAAGCTGTGTGACCGAGGCGCGTGCGCGACCACGAGGTGAGCACGACCAGCAGGATCAAGTCGAAGGCCAGAGTGCCGAGTCCCAACCACAGCGGCTTGTAGGTCGCCCCCCACGGCACCAATGCCTGCCACCAGCGGATATCGACGAACGTGTCAACCACGGCTGAGGTGATGTGGCCGATCAGCAGCACCAACGCCAACAGACTGACGTTGCGGTGAAACGCCTGGGTGAGAAAGCGCGGCGCACCTCGGCCCGCTTTGCCGTAGGTGGAGAAGACACCCAAGACGATCACCAGGGTGAACAACACCAGCAACACCGTGCCGGTCGCCCGGTTGAGGTACCACAGAATCGGGGAGCCCATCAGTCCTCCTCAGCCGGCCAACCGCCGGTCGTTGTCACAGCCCCGTTGAGGTCAACCAAACGGGCAGGCACTTCGCGTTTGGTCAGCCAGTCCACCGCGGCGTCGCCCAGCACGATCGCGGTGGTAGTGGCCGCGTTGGCGGCCGTTGCCGACGGTCCGGTCACCGTGACGGTGCGCCACACTTCGCGGGCGGGTTGTCCGGTGCGGGGGTCCAAGACGTGGTGCCGCATAGCGCCAGCGCTCGACCAGCGCCGCACAGTGGTGCTCGACGTCGCCAGTCCCCCTCCGTCGATCCAGACGGTTTGGGCCACTGGCCCGTCAGGGTGTTCGGAAATGGCCACCGGCCAATGCCCAGCAGTGGCGGCAATGTCGCCACCAACGCTCACCAGCGCTTGTACGTCGGCATCGAGTCCCGCCAGCGTCGCAATCACCAAGTCGCTGGCCCACGCCTTGCCGATCGAGCCCAGATCCAAGGCGGTGCCTTCGGGGATCCGAACTGCAGTCGGACTGATCTCGATATCCCGCCATGCCCCCGGCGAGGCGGCGACTGGGGCACTCGGTTGAGGGGTCAGGGCCGCGAAGTCGCGGTCGTAGCCCAGGCTCACCATCGCGCGACCGAGCAGTGGGTCGACGATGCCGTCGGTGTTGTGCGCTACTTGAATGGCCGTGCTCATCGCCCCCACCAGCACCTGGTCGACGTCTACCCACCGCCCTGATCGGGCATTGACTCGGCGCAGATCACTGTCACCGCGGAAGCGACTACAGGTCCGGTCGACGGCGGCCAACACGTCGCGTGTGACCGCTGCGACGTCGTCGAGATGGTCAGGGGCCGCCGTCGCGACGTACACATAGGTGCCTAGCGCCCGCCACGTGGCGCTCGCCATCGACGGGGCCAGCATCACGAACCAGAGGTCGGCGCCGACGGCGGCTTAGGCGGCTTGGGGTTGGAGTGCGTCGTGCTGCCACCGCCACCGCCCCCGCCACTCGGGGCGGAGTAGGAATAGGTGTAGGTGGTCACCGGAGCGGCATCAACGACGGTGATCGTCTTGCGCTTCTTCCAGACCGTCTTGATCTTCACTACCGGAGCTGGCGGATGGTTGCGCCACCAGGTCTCCTGCGCTCGCGCTTGGGATTCCTTCTTGGCAGCCTGCTGGTCTGCGTAGTCGACGGCGGCACGGCCAGCCAGCCACCCGGTTCCGCCCATCGCCGCCACCGTGGTGATCCCAGTGACCGCAGTGAGGGCCACCTTGTAGGCGTCGCGTTTGCGCGTGGTGTAGGTCATGTCCCCTAGCCTGCATGCCTCGACGGCAAGCCAGCCTCAGATCAACGTTAAGAGCAGGTCAGGTTTCTAAGCCGACAGCGGCCGTGAGCCGCAGAACTTGAGGAAACCTTGATGTTCTCCCGACATCCCGATAGCGCAAGGGCAGCCACAGTGTCCCTATGCGAGTCATCACAGGACTGATCACCAGCGTGGCCATTGCGGTCGGCGGAGTCGCCGCAGCCGTTAGCTACCAGAGCGCTTCGGCGCCTGCTCGACAGCCGGCCCAGGTGGCCGCGCCCGCCATTGATACCCCGACCCCTGAGGTCAAGGTCAAGGTGCGGGTCAAATACAAAAAGTGCAAGGCGCCGGCCCGTCTCGAAGGCAAGAAGTGCGTCATCCACCAGGCCCCCGTCGTGGTCGCGCCCGCCCCGGCCCCGGCACCGGCCCAGCCGGTCAGCCAGCACACGACGCACCACAGCAACACCCACCACGAACACGAAAGTGATCACGACGAGCACGAAGACCACGAGGACCACGGCGGCGACGACGACTAGCCGCTGATCAACGGGAGCCGGACTTCGACCGTCGTACCTGCGTCGCGATGCACCATCAGCGAACCGCCCGCGGCCTTCGTCGTACGACGTGCGATCTCCAGCCCCAAACCAGTCGACCCGACGCGGTTGCTCACTGGTGGATCAAGAGGGACCCCCGACCCCTGATCTGCCACGGTGAGCACCGCGTCGGGCCCGTTGTGGCTCAAGTTGACGACGAAGGCGACTCCATCGGCGGTGTGGGTGAAGACGTTGTCGATCAGCACGTCGACCAGATCGCGAAGATCAGACTCAGGAAGGCCCACGATGAGCGGCATGTGCGGGAGATCGATGCTCAAGAGACGCTCTTGATCCTCGGCAAGCGCACCCCAGAAGTTCGCTCGCTCTGCGACCACCTTGGTGGCGTCGCAGAAGGCCTGCAGCGCACCCCGCTCGGGGCGCCGAGCCTCGTTGACGATCGCGTCAATATCGCGTTGGAGCACTTCGATGTGGGTTTGCAAACGACTCGCCAACGCCGGATCGGGCACGGATTCGGCATCCAAGCGCAGCGCGGTCACCGGAGTGCGCAGTCGATGGGACAGGTCGGCCACAGCGGCTCGCTCAGCGACGAGCAGTTCGCCGATTCGATCCGCCAGCCCGTTGAGGGCACGCGCCATCTCCTGGGTCTCCTCGGGACCTCCGACAGCAGACCGCGCGTTGAGGTCACCCTCACGCAACTGATGGGCCACCGCGGCCACATCTCGGACCGGTCGGCTGATCCGACGTCCCAACAGATTGGCAATCCCCAAGGCCAACGCCATCAAGGCCACACCCAAGCCGATGATGATCGTCCACGCCCGCGCCACACCCCGATGCATCTCCTGTGGGCTCACCAAACTCTGCACCACCTCGGTCCCGTCAGCCACGACCACCGGCAGCAAAATTCGGCCGCCCGCGGCACTTCGGGTCGCCTGGGCCACGCCCTCGCGCGCTCGTTGCACGGCGGGGTCCGACGCCATCCCCGGAGCTGGCGAACCAAGCACCTCGCCGTGTTCGAGCAGCAGCGACGTGCGGGCCGGGTTGGCCTGATTGGCCACCTCGACCAGGCCCGGCAAGCGCAACTTGTTGTCAAAGGTCGACACCAGGATCGCCACGTTGCGAGCCTCCTGGTCGGCAGCGGCCATCGCCCGGTCTTCGGCCAAGGTCCGCACCAGCAGGCACAGGGGCACCACGAATGAGATCACGATCGCAGACGTCGTGGCCGCGACCAGCAGCGAGATCTGGCGGCGCATTAGGCCTCACTCGGGGCCACGAGCCGAACCCCGACGCCTCGCACCGAGTGCAAGTAGCGCGGCTCGGCGGCCGACTCACCCAACTTGCGACGCAGCCACGACAGGTGCACGTCGACGGTGCGCTCCGAGCCGCCGTAGGGCTGTTGCCAGACGTCGGCGAGGAGTTCGCGTTTGGTCACCACTTCGCCCTCGCGGCTAGCCAGCAGGTGGAGCATGTCGAACTCTTTGCGAGCCAGGTCGAGGGGAACCCCTGCCAAGGTCGCGATCCGCGACGGGATGTCGAGGTGGAGTTCGGCGATGGAGTACTCCTCGCGAACCGACCGCTCCCCCGCCGTACGTCGCAGCACAGCGCGAATCCGCGCCTCCAACTGCGCGCTCCCAAACGGCTTGACCACATAGTCATCGGCGCCGGTATCGAGCGCCTTCACGATGGTTGGGTCATCATCTTGGGCGGTGATCACCACGATCGGGGTGTCCCGAGCCGCCCGCATCATCGGAATCAAGGTGAGGCCATCGACGTCGGGCAGACCCAAGTCGAGCAGGACCACTTCGGGTTCGCCATTGAGCAGCATTTCCAGGCCGGTGAGCCCGGCTCCTGCCGTGGCGACCACATGGCCGCGTTCGGTCAGACTGCGCCGCAGTGCGTCACGAATGGCGGCATCGTCTTCGACCAGGAGAATGCGGGTCACGGCACCACGCTAGTCACTTCGTCCAGCAATGCCGTGAGCACCACGATCAGAAGGGGAATTCAGTGAGACGCCTGCTCTTTCCAGCGCTGTGGGTCGCGGTGGTCGCCACTATCTCCCTCTCGGTGTGGAGTGTGATCCGGTCGGCTGGTGGCGAGGTTTATGGCGGCACAGAGGAGACCGTGGTGATCGAACCGCTGCCGCAATCGGCAGTCACTTCGACCGCGGCGACTCCGCGGCCGAAGAAGCACAAGCGACACCATGCGACGAAGTCGGAGTCACCCTCACCCACGCCCTCCCCGACCAAGGCGCAGCCACCATCGACCCCACCGAAGCCGAAACCCACACCGACCCGCCCAGCCGGAGTGACCCGGCTCTGGAGTGGACCATCCGGAACCGTGGTCAGCGAATGCACTGGCACGCTGATCCGACTCAAAGGGGCCAACCCCAACTCCGGGTGGACCGTGCACGTCGACCGCGGCTCCCGCGAGCTCGAGGTGAAGTTCACCAGAGGTGAGCAAGAGGTCGAGGTGCACGCCAGATGCTCCGGGGGCAGCCCGGTCTACGAAGCATCCCGTGGCGATGACTGAACCTTGGCGCCGATGGGAGCCGCGATTCGCTTGCCCCCTTGGGCACTAGCAGCGCGCGCCACATGAGCGGCCGCACTGGCCCCGACCACGGCCGCGCGCGCATCCCGGAGGTCGCGTTCGGGCGCGGTCAGCGGCGTCGTGCCGAGCGGGCTATCGACTCGCAGGTCCGCTAGTCCGAGCACCCGTTGGATCGGTCCGCTCGTGGCGGTGAACGACTGGGCGCGGGCCAACGGCACGATCGTCGTACGTCGAGACAGCCAGCCCCTTCGCGAGACCAGCAGTCGCTCGTCGTAGCCAAAACCAAGCCATGGCGCACTCAACGGAGCCACCCATCTGGCCCGACGACCTGCCGGCGTCAACTCCACCGCGTCGGGGTCAGCCGAGAGCAGATCGCGGGCCAGTTGCCACACCAGAGCTCGCTCCGAGACGGGGAGCACCAGACCCTTGGCGTCCTCCTCGCCCCCCTTCACCCCGCCCGCGACCGAGATCTCGAGCGACGCCAACCTCCAAGGACGCCAGAGGGCGGGCTCGCGCACGGTGAGACCCTGCAGACGGCCGACGTGGAAGGTCTGAGTGGTGAGGTTGAACATTCCGTGGCGCACTTGAACGCCGGTCGGGACCGCAGCCACCTGCCAGTTCCAGCGACCGACCAACTTGCGGACGAACGAGGCCGCCAGACCCAAGATCCCGGCGATGCTGAATCCGAACGCTCCAAGGTCCATTCCGGCCGACCACATGCCTACCGCCGCGACCCCCACCATCGCCAGGCCAACTGATTCTGGGCTAGCCAGGATCGAGACCAGATGCCATTTGATCGGCACCGTGACCAGCACATGGGCTGCGGAGTCGGGAGCCGCAGTCTGCGTTTCATCTGGGGCTTGCGGATCTCTGGAAGCGTCACGTCGACGCAGCAGAACCGACCGGATCCGATGCGCCTCTGCTAGCGGCAAGTACGCCAGCGTGACGTCGGAGTCCTTGGTGGCGGTCTCGATCCGCAGCTCCGCGACCGAGAGCATTCGCGCGATGAAGGGTTGGTTGACGTCGATGCCGACGATTCGGTCAAGCCGAACCCGTCGACTCTGCTGCGAGATCAACCCTGTGTCGATGCGAAGTTCGTCGTTGGTGATCCGGAATCGCGTGCGCCACCAAGACGCAAAGCCGGTCAACAAGCCGAGCAACACGATGCCGCCGGCGATGAAGGGGGCCGCGCTCAGGCCGCGCTTGTCGTTGAAGGCGTCGCGACCGACGGCAAAGATCGCGGCCACCAGCCAGATCCCGGACTTGGCGATCGGGGTCAATGGCGACAAGCGCCGAAACTCCATCGGATCCGCTGGTGTTGATCCGTGCGGCAGCACCTCGCTCACAGTCCGGACAACTCCGCAGCGCCCAACTCGGTCAGGCGATCGCGCAACCGCGCTGCCTCGTCAGGGGTGAGGCCCGGGATGCGGGCGTCGGTCGAGGCAGATGCCGTGTGCAACTGAACGTGGGCGAGGCCGAACAGCCGGTCTAGCGGGCCCTGGGCAACGTCGACCAACTGCATCCGACCAAACGGGACCACCGTCAGTCTTCTCAACATTGCTCCGCTGGTCACCCAGAGGTCATCGCCGCGCTCGGCGTAGCCAAAGTTGCGGACCCACCGCCCTTTGAGCCACCACTCCCAGGCAGTGAGTACGACCAGGGCCGCCAAACCCACCCACAGCCACGTCCTGGCCTGCGGAAAGATCACCATCGCGGCCACGATCAGGCCGGTGGGCACCAGCCGAGCCATCAACATGCTGAGCCGCTGCTTCCACGCCAACGCAAACCGAATCCGCGTCCAGCCCCCCGCTTCTGGTGGCGCAAACAGGGCCGCATGCGAGCCTGCGGGGCCGGCCGGGGCGGTCGGGACACTCGGCATGTGGGTGGGCTCACCCGGAGACGGGCTCAGCGAAGGTTCAGACGGCACAGTCACGCCCGAAACTCTACGCACCCACCCTCTCCATCAGTTGAGCCCTTCGTCGTGGCTCAGGACAGGCTGGTCGAAACCACGGCCCATCCCGTCGGTTGAGCCGTCCGCTCTCCCGTCGGTTGAGCCGTCCGCTCTCCCGTCGGTTGAGCCTGTCGAAACCACGGCCCATCCCGTCGGTTGAGCCTGTCGAAACCACGGCCCCTGCCGTCGGTTGAGCCTGTCGAAACAGTGAGGATGGGGGTGCTGGATTCGGGTTTGTGACTTCTGTCGAAACTGACGCTTTCGGGTTGTCCGTGATTGGGCTTGTCCGGGCTCCGGGTCTGGGCCGTTTGGCTGGGGTGACCA
>WBZP01000415.1_pt1 | contig 58514 bp, 51 predicted proteins | sample 5204301 | NCBI WGS metagenome assembly WBZP01 (sample SAMN12412401, study PRJNA552823) | activated sludge metagenome | isolation source: activated sludge from nitrification reactor of wastewater treatment plant... | place: USA: Pennsylvania | collected 2017 | reverse complement strand
GGTGCGTGATTTCGGTGACGCCCGTAACTACCAGATGATTATCGACTCCATGGACTATCTCAAGCGGCTGGGCGTTAATGCCATTCAGTTCATGCCGGTAAATGAATTTGCAGGTAATGAAAGCTGGGGATATAATCCGGTGTTTTATTGTGCACTGGATAAAGCCTACGGCACTAAAGATAAATTCAAAGAGCTTGTTGATATCTGTCATCAGAACGGGATGGCCGTCATCCTGGACGTGGTGTACAACCAGCTGGATGCCTTCTATGCACCCCAGGGACGTATGTACTGGAACAGTTCCCAGAACCGGCCCGCCGCCAATAACCCCTGGCTGAACCAGGTAGCGCCGCATCCCTACAGCGTATTCGACGATCTGAATCATACCTCCCCGGCCACCCAGTACCTGGTGAGGCGCGCGATGGAATACTGGATCAAGGAGTACAAAATAGATGGATACCGCATTGATCTGGCCAAAGGATTTACCCAGAAACAGACCAATGAAACGACCGTGGAAGATTTCGATGGCGCCCGGGTTTCCAACCTGAACCGCTATTATGACTACATCGTTCCTAAGTATCCCGGCACCTATATGATTCTTGAGTTCCTGGGTACGCAGCGTGCGGAAGAACAGGTATATGCTTCCAAGGGATACCTGCTGTGGAGTGAATGTCATGATCCGTACAAGCAGGCTGTGCAGGGCTTCAGCTCCAATTCAGATTTTTCCAAAGTAATGTACAACAGCAGCCAGACGGCCTTTACTGTACCGGCTGCCGTAGGATATATGGAGAGTCATGATAAGGAAAGGATTCCTTTTGAAGCGATTGCTTACGGCAACAGTTTCGGCGGGTACAATACCCGGGACACCAGCACGGCGCTGCGCCAGACTGCGGCAGCTGCCAGTGTACTGCTCACCACTCCGGGTCCCAAAATGATCTGGCAGTTTGGTGAAAGGGGGTATGATGTTTCCATTATGTTCAATGGCGGACGTACGGCCAACAAACCCCATTTGTGGCAACAATGGACAGAGCCCCGCCGCAAGGCCTTGTTTGAGGTGTTCTCCAAACTCAACCACCTGCGTATTTCCAATCCGGATCTGTTCAACAGCACCAACTTTAACTACGACTTTTATGACAACAACGGGTTGTTTAAACGGTACCAGATCAGCGATAACAACAGCAACGGCATCAAACTGAATGTGGTGGCTAACTTCGATGTGGTGGCGCAAACCCGCAATATCGGCTTCCAGGCCACGGGATCCTGGTTCAACTATGTGAGCAACGGCACCGGCAGTGGTCTGAACGGGCCTACCGATGCCACTTTCAACCTGGCATCCAACAATAACAATGTAACCCTTCAGCCCGGTGAGTTCCATGTGTACCTGTACCATCCGCCCAATGTGTATATTTTCAACGGTGATGGCAACTGGTCAAATGCGGCGAACTGGACGTATGGAAGGGTGCCGCCTGCAACGCTGCCCAGCGGAGCGGAGATCATTATCAATCCCCGTATGAATGGTGAGTGTGTACTGAATATTAACCAGGTGATTGCACAGGGCGCCAAAATCACGGTGGCAGAAGGTCGGAAATTAAGAATACCTTTGAACCTGTCCATTCAATAACAGACCGGCTCATGGCTACAGGCGTTCAAGCGAAACAAATCAGGGGTGGTAAATCCCTGCAAACGATTCAAACTGAAGTACAGAGCACCAACCGCGTCGCGTTGTCGGTGGATTGTGTAATATTCGGTTTCGATGAAAGTAAGCTGAAGGTACTGCTGATCAAGAGTGATCTTAAAAAATTCCAGGGTAAATGGTCGCTGCTGGGCGACCTGGTGAATCCGGATGAAGACCTGGATGATGCCGCCTACCGGGTGCTGAAACAGCGTACCGGGCTGAGTGATGTGTACCTGGAGCAGGTACATACTTTCGGAAAAGTGAACCGTCACCCCGCCGGCCGGGTGGTGACCGTGGCGTACTATTCACTGATCAATGTACAGCACCATAAGCTCAACATACTTGATAACGAACTGCACTGGCACGATGTGAAATCCGCTAACAGCATGGCTTTCGATCACCAGGAAATTTTCGACACCTGCCTGAAGCAGCTGCAGAAAAGGGTACAGGAGCACCCCCTGGGCTTTAACCTGCTGCCCCGTAAGTTTTCCCTGCGCGAATTACAGAACCTGTACGAGGCCATCCTCGATATTAAAATGGACCGCCGGAACTTCCGGAAGAAATTCTTCTCCATGGATTTCCTGGTTGACCTCAAGGAAATGGAACAGGATGTACCCCACCGGCCCGGTAAACTTTACCGTTTCAATTTTGAGAAATACGAGAAAAAGAAGAAGCACCTGATTGGGATTGATTTTTAGAAATTATCCAGTTTTTGCAGCGGAACACGCCCGCCGGTTGTCCTATATCCGTAAAAAATCAGTTTTTTTCCTCCGTCCTGTGATGAAAATCATACCGGATTGATGAACAACCTTTCATCAATTCGAAAATTTTGTCTAAAATTGTGTAAAATTTACACATTATCATAACAGCCCTTATTCATTCAAGGCTGCTTATGGGGCTCTACCAGCCCGGAAATGATTGCTTATGAACGGTTGCAGACTACACGACTCCATCCTGTCATCATCAGACAATTATGCCGGCCGGAACCCCGAAGCCGCTAAAAAACAATGCAGATGAAAAAGAGTATTCAACTAGGTTTCAGCCAACTGAAACAGATGATGGCGCTGACGCTGCTGTGCACCTTCGTGAGTGCACTGGCCGTTGCGCAGACGGTGGTTACCGGCCGGGTAACGGATGCCAAAAAAGGCACGCCGGTTGCCGGGGTAACCGTATCCGTTAAAGGTGCGAAGGTGTCTACCCAAACCTCCGGAGACGGTACCTTCAAACTTTCGGTACCGCAGGGCTCCGGCACCCTGATCTTCACTTCAGTGGGCTATGCCGCCCAGGAAGCCGCCGTCAGCGGTGTGGTGAATGTAAGCCTCACCGAAAGCGCCCAGCAGCTCACTGATGTAGTGGTGGTAGCTTACGGTACGCGTAAGAAAACCGACCTCACCGGGGCGGTTACCCAGATCAACAGCAAGGAATTTCAGAAAGGGAATATCAACTCTGCCGAGCAGCTGCTCCAGGGTAAAGTAGCCGGTCTGCAGATTACTACTGGTGGCGGTGGCGCCGGTTTCGGCAGCCGGATCCGTATCCGCGGTGGTTCTTCACTGAATGCGAGCAACGATCCGCTGATCGTGATTGACGGGGTACCGGTGGAAAGCAATGGCATCTCCGGTAACGGCAACCTGCTCAATACCATTAACCCCAACGACATTGAATCCATGTCGGTGCTGAAAGACGCATCTGCCACCGCGCTCTATGGTTCGCGCGCAAGCAACGGTGTACTGATCATCACCACTAAAAAAGGAACCAAGGGTAAACTGAAGTTCAACTACAGCACCCAGTTCAACCTGAATAAAATTACCAAAACCGCGGACGTACTCACCGGTGATGAAATCAGGCAGATTGTAACGGATGAAGCCGCCAAAACCGGCACCAACACCTGGAAAGACCTGCTGGGTTCGGCCAATACCGACTGGCAGAAACTGATTTACCGCGATGCATACGGCTGGGATAATAACTTCAGCGTAAGCGGCGCCATTGGCGGTCAGTTACCCTTCCGTTTATCTGTTGGATACCTCAACCAGGAAGGCATCCTGAAAACCGATAAGTTCAACCGCTGGTCAACCGCGCTGAACCTGTCTCCCAAATTATTCAATGATCACCTATCGGTGAATGTGAACCTGAAACTGAGCCAGACTAAAAACCGCTTTGCAGATGGTGGCGCTGTTGGCGCTGCTGCCAGCTTCGACCCCACCCAGCCGGTGAATGCAGTGAATAAATACGGCGGATACTACGAATGGCTGCGAAGTGATGGTGTACCCATTGGTACCAACGGTGGTTCCACCGCACCCAACCCGCTCTCCCTGCTGGATTACCGCAATAACCGTTCGGAAGTGAACCGTTTCATCGGTAATGTACAGCTGGATTATAAACTGCACTTCCTGCCTGATCTGCATGTGCTGGTGAACATCGCCCGCGACAATGCCTTTGGTAAGGGAGATGATATTTTCGACACCCTGCTCGTAACACAGGTACAGTCTGCTTTCAAAGGCCGCAGTTCCCACTACGCACAGATGAAAGAGAACAGCCTGATTGAAACCTCGCTGTTTTACTCGAAAGAGCTCGACAAAATCAATACCAAGCTGGATGTACTCGTAGGACATACCTACCAGGATTTCACCACCTATGATTTTGCCTACGAATCCTATGCTACCGAGGTGAACACCCTGCGCAGCATTGTGATTCCCGGTTCAACTCCCCGTTTCCGTACCGACAAGCCGCAGAACAGGCTCGAGTCTTACCTGGGACGCATGAACCTGACCATTGCCAACAAATACCTGATCACCGCGTCGCTGCGTCGTGATGCCAGTTCCAAGTTCAGCCCGGAAAACCGCGTAGGTTATTTCCCTTCCGTGGCCCTGGCCTGGAAACTGAAAGAAGAAATCTTCCGCAACAGCAGCAAGATCAACGAGCTGAAACTTCGTTTCGGATGGGGCCGTACCGGTCAGCAGGATGGTATTTCCAACTACCCCTACCTCCCGGTATATTCACTGGGTAATGATTTCGCCCAGTACCAGTTTGGCAACAGCTTTTATGGCTTCAGCCGTCCGGGTGCCTACAACCCCGATCTGAAATGGGAAACCATGGAAACCCAGAACATCGCCCTCGATTTCGGTTTCTTCAACAACCGGGTAAGTGGTTCAATCGACGTATATAAGAAAACCGCGAAAGACCTGCTGAGCGTAGTGCCTGTGGCTGCCGGCGGCAACTTCAACGTAGAACTGCTGACGAATGTAGGGAACGTAGAAAGCAAGGGTATTGAGTTCATCCTGAACACAACCCCCATCAAACGTGGTAAAATAAGCTGGGACTTCGGCTTCAACGTTTCTTACAATGAAGTAACGGTTACCAAACTGCTGAATTATGAAGACCCGAACTTCAAAGGTGTACCCACCAGCGGTATTGCCGGTGGTACCGGTAACAATATCGGCCGCCATGTGGTAGGAAACGCACCGTATTCTTTCTTCCTTTTCAAGCAGGTATATGACCAGGCTACCGGACGTCCGATTGAAGGACTGTATGAAGACCTCAACCGGGATGGCATTGTGAATGAAAGCGACCGCCGTTTGTTTCAGAAACCCAACGCAGATGTGCTCTTCGGCATCAACACTCAGTTTAACTACGGTGCTTTCTTCATAGGTTTGGCTGCACACGGAACGATTGGTAATTATATGTACAATAACTACTTCTCGAACAGTGCTGTACTGCGGGCAGTGAACGATCCGCTGGGTGTGATCCGGAATGTTTCCCGGAACTACCTGGAAACCGGCTTCAACAACAACCAGTACCTGTCTGACTATTACATTGAGAATGCTTCGTTCTTCCGGCTGGATAATATCAACCTTGGTTACAACGTAGGCAAGGTGTTCAGCAACCGCGCCAACCTGCGCGTGGCTGCCAGCATCCAGAACGTGTTCCTGATCACGAAATACAAGGGTCTGGATCCGGAAGTAGCCAATAACGAGCAGGTGGACAACACCATTTATCCGCGCCCCCGCGTGTATTCGCTCGGCTTTAACTTAGATTTTTAATGCTATAAATAAATGAATTGTATGAAAAATAAAATCATCAGCGCCGGTTTTGTAGTGATCGCCGCGGCCCTGCTGCTGAGCGCCTGCGCAAAAAAACTGGACCTGTTCCCGCAGAACGATTTCACGCCGGAGAAAGCTTACTCCACCTACACGGGGTATAAAGCTGTGCTGGCAAAGATTTATGGCGCCATGTCCATTGGTGGAAATGCCGGTCCTGCCGGTAACCCCGATATTACCGGCGGCCTGGACGAAGGTTCGCAAATCGCCTTCATCCGGATGTTCTTCAATTGCCAGGAGCTCCCCACCGATGAGGCTGTGGTAGCCTGGAATGACCAGACCATCAAGGATTTTCACAATTTCCGCTGGACCTCCCAGGATCCCTTCCTGCGCGGTATCTATGCCCGCCCGATTTACAACATCACCCTGATCAATGAATACCTCCGCGAATGCACCGATGAAAAACTGGCTGAGCGTGGTATTTCCGGTGCGGATGCAGATGATATCCGCAACAGCGTGGCGGAAGTGCGTTTCCTGCGTGCATTCAACTATTGGGTAATGATGGATCTCTTTGGTAAATCCACTTTCATTACTGAAGCCAATAAAATTGGTGCTGAATTGCCGGTTGAAAAAGGCAAGGAAGAAATCTTCACTTATGTGGAAGAAGAACTCAAAGCCATTGAAAACGACCTGAAAGCACCCCGTTCCAATGAATATGGCCGGGTGGATCAGGCTGCCGCCTGGTCGCTGCTGGCCCGTTTGTACCTGAATGCACAGACTTATATCGCTACGCCGAAATATACCGAAGCCCTCACTTATGCCAGTAAAGTGATCAACTCCGGCTATACCCTCCATCCGAACTACGCAAGGTTGTTCATGGCGGATAATGACAAAGCCAGTGATGAAATCATCTATGCCATCAATTGCGATGGCCTGCGCACACAGGGTTATGGTAATACCACGTTCTTTGTACACTGCGCTGCAGGCGATGACTTCGCCGAATATGGCGTTAGCGGTGGCTGGTATGGTTACCGCGCCACTTCAGCGCTGGTGAATAAGTTTGCTGACCGTACTGGTGCTACCGACAGCCGCGCCATGTTTACCACCTCTTTGTTCGGAACCAGCGATGCACAACTGGTGATCAATGATGTGGGCAATTTCAATGAAGGTCCGCACGTAAAAAAATATGTAAACCTCCGTTCTGATGGTGCGCCCACCAATGACATTACCGGGGTGTTTGCCGATGTGGATTTCCCCGTGTTCCGGCTGGCTGAAATGTACCTCATCTATGCTGAAGCCGTGCTTCGCGGCGGTACTGGTGGCAACCGGGCTACCGCACTGGGTTATATCAACCAGCTGCGTCAGCGCGCATATGGTACCACCAGCCTCGGACAGGTAAATGATACGGAACTGGATCTGCAGTTTATCCTGGACGAACGTGCCCGTGAACTGTATTGGGAAGGTCATCGTCGTACCGACCTGATCCGTTATGGTTTGCTCACCACCGGTACTTATCTCTGGCCCTGGAAAGGCGGTGTAGCTTCCGGTACTGCAGTGGATCCCAAGTACAATCTCTTTGCGATACCTGCCCCGAACCTGGTAGCTAATCCCAACCTCACCCAAAACCCCGGATTCTAATTCAAAATCTTTAACTGCAGAATATGAAAAAGTTAATAAACAGTTTGATCCAGTTAGCCTTCCTCTCGGCGGTACTGGTATCCTGTAAAAAGGATGAGAACAAGATCTTCTATGAGGGCGGAACCGCACCGGTGCTGCAGGGTACCGCCAACAGCGGCGGTTCGGTGATCAACATGTCGTTTAACACCCCTGCGGAGCTTGCTTTCAGCTTAAACTGGACCAACCCCGAGTATAAATTCACTACCGGGGTAAGCTCACAGGATGTTAGCTATACCATTGAAATGGATACCGCCGGCGCCAACTTCACCAATCCTAAAAAGGCATCTGTGGTGATTAGTCGCGAACTGACGTACAGCGTTACCCAGTCGCAGCTGAACGATTTCCTCCTGAATACCATGGAACTCGCAGCAGGCATACCGCATAACCTGGAAATCAGGGTGAAATCCTCTCTGATCAACAATTCCGCGGTACTGATCTCCAACGTGATTTCCTTTACCGTTACACCCTATACCATTCCGCCCAAAGTAGCACCTCCTGCTGCCGGTACCCTGTATATCACAGGAAGTGCCAGCCCTGCTAACTGGATGGGTGGCGGCGATCCGGAAGTACTGGCCCAGAAGTTCACACGGGTTTCTGAAACCCTGTATGAGCTCACCGTTAACCTGAACGGTGGCGGTTCTTATCTCTTTGTGCCCCGCTATGGTAACTGGAGCGCGGTATCTCCCGATCCTGAAAAATATGGTTTCACCGGCGCCAACAACGAGAACAATGTAAACGGTGATGATTTCAAAGCATTTGGTGGTGATATAAAGGCGCCTGCTGCCAGCCGCACTTACAAAATCGTGGTGGACTTCCAGCGCGGTAAATTCACGGTTACTCCCATCTAATCATCTTTTTAAAATATGTGTATGAAAAATATTTTTAAATCCCTGGTGGCGGTAATGGGCGCGGCGATGCTTTTCACCGCCTGTAAGAAGGAAGCCGATCTGCCGCTGTACAGCACCGGTAAAGCACCGGTACTTACCTCCAGTGTAACATCGGTAGCCCCGGCGCCGGCTGATTCCAACAACACGGTGCTCACCCTGAGCTGGACCAATCCTGAGTTCGCAGTAGACACCAATCTGTACAAGTACATTGTACAAATTGACTCTGCCGGCCGCAATTTCAGCAAGGCCTACAGCAGACAGGTGGATGCGCAGCTTAGCACCAGCTTTATTGCCAAAGAACTCAACAATGCCCTGGTTGCTTTCGGATTTGCCTTTGGCCGTCCGGTGACCATCGAGGTTCGGGTAATCGCTTCTTACGCGAATAACAATGACCGTAAGATCTCCAATACCCTTACCCTGCAGGCAACTCCTTATGTAGTGCCTCCCAAAGTGCGTATACCCGACAACAGGGAACTGTACCTGGTGGGCAGTGCCACCGCAGGAAGCTGGGGTAATCCCGTTCCCTCTCCCGCACAGAAATTTACCATGATCGATACGGTAACGTATGAAGGCACCTTCTACCTGGCAGGTGGAAATGAATACCTGATGCTGCCGGTGAATGGAAACTGGGATTCGAAGTATGCGGTTGCCGATAATACCGTACCCGGTCTGCGTGAAGGAGGTGAATTCGGATATTTTGCCAACAGCGCCCCCAGTGCATTCAATTCCAATTTCCCCGGCCCCGCTGAAGATGGGATGTATAAAATCCGGGTTGACTTCCAGAATGGCCGGTTTACTGTTACGCCCGTAAAAATCTTTGGTTTGCTGCGCGTAGCGGGTGATTACCAGGGATGGGATCCAGCCACTGCGCCCAAACTGGCCTCCAAAAATGCGGATGGTGTGTATGAAGGCTATGTAAATGTACCCTCAGGAGGTACTTACGAATTCAAATTTACCAGCGCGCCCAACTGGGGAGGTACCAACTATGGCGGTACCAATCCGTTCTTCCCGGGCGGTAACGGCACCATCAGCACATCCGGCGGCAACCTGTCGTTCCCCGAAGGAGCCGGTTACTATAAACTCAATGTGAATGTGAACGAGGAAAGCTGGACGTACACCAAAACCACCTGGGGTTTGGTGGGCAGCTTTACCAACTGGGGCGGAGATCCGGACGTAGCCATGAACTACGATGCCGGCAGCCGTACCTGGAGTGCCAATGTAAACCTGAGCGGTAATACCCAGTTAAAATTCAGAGCTAACAGCGACTGGGGCATCAACCTGGGCGATACAGGCAATGATGGTTCTCTGGAGCAGGATGGTGCCAACCTGGAACTGCCTGCCGGTAACTATACCCTGACCCTGTACCTCAACAACGCCGGTTACTATACGTACAAGATTCAATAAGTTTATATTTTGAGGGTTTTCTTTTTAAAAGGCCGTCGTATGACGGCCTTTTTATTTAACAGGGGAACAGGGAATGATGAATGATAAATGTTGAATTTTAAATGATCCTTCTTAGAAGGTTCTTCCCTGCCAACCGCCAACCGTCAACTTTATTTGAACCACAAAGACACCAAGGCAGAAAGGAACACAAAGGAAGAAGATTTTGAATGAATCTCCTTAGAAGGTTCTTCCCGTCAACCACCAACCGTCAACTGAATGATGAACAGGGAACAAGGAACAGGGAATGATGAATTATAAATGATCCTTCTTAGAAGGTTCTTCCCGTCAACCGCCAACCGTCAACTTTCCTCCCTGCCATCCGCCATCCATCAACCGCCATCTTTGTTTCCTGCCAATCAAATCATTCTTCTTATCGGTAAATTTGACCGATAAGATGAGGATGACTAAAAAGACCATCATATTATCAGCATTCATTGCAATCAAATTTCTGCTGCAATATCTGTTGCTCAGTTCGGACTATGAACTGCAGCGGGATGAATATTTACATCTTGACCAGGCCAATCATTTAGCCTGGGGCTATCTTTCCGTTCCACCATTTACCTCCTGGACCTCATACCTGATTCAACTGCTGGGGAATACGGTTTTCTGGATAAAATTTTTTCCGGCACTCTATGGTGCATTGACAATATGTATTGTATGGAAAGCTATAGAAGAATTAAACGGGACCCTGTTTGCACAGATATTAGGGGTTTGCTGTGTGTTGTTTTCTGCACTGCTGAGACTCAACACCCTGTATCAGCCCAATTCACTGGATGTGTTATGCTGGACAACAGTGTATTTTTTTCTGCTGAAATATGTGAAAACAGACCATGCAAAATGGCTTTATTGGGGTGCGTTGGTATTTGCAGTTGGCTTCCTGAATAAATACAATATCGCTTTTTTAATAGCAGGATTAATTCCTGCCCTGCTGATAACAGGTGCGCGGAAAATTTTTTTGCAGCCGGCGCTGTATGTTGCGGCAGCCATCAGCCTGGCAATTGTGTTGCCTAATCTGATCTGGCAATATAATAACGGCTTTCCCGTATTTCATCATTTACAGGAGCTGGCTGATACACAGTTGTCAAAAGTAAAGCGGACAGATTTCCTGAAAACGCAGCTCCTGTTTTTTATCGGTGCCTTTTTTGTAATTATTAGTGCATTCTATGCCTTACTTTTTTACCAACCCTTTAAACCCTACCGCTTTTTCTTCTGGTCCATTGGTTGCACACTTGCGATATTCATGTACCTCAGAGCGAAAGACTACTACGCTATTGGCATCTACCCCATATATATTGCCTTTGGCGCTGCCTTTCTGGGCAATATTTTAAAAGAGGGCTGGAAAAGATACCTGCAACCTGTGACCATTGCTATTCCAATACTCCTTTTTTTGCCCCTTTTAAACGTAGCCTTTCCCAACAAAAGCCCAGATTATATCATTCAGCATGCCGGAGATTATAGGAAATTCGGATTGCTCCGCTGGGAAGATGGCAAAGACCATTTGATCCCGCAGGATTTTGCAGATATGCTTGGCTGGAAAGAGCTGGCTGCAAAGGTTGACAGCGTGTATGCCAGGTTAACCGGTAATACCCTTGTTCTTTGTGATAATTACGGACAGGCGGGCGCCATCAATTACTATACAAAACAAAAAATTAAAGCCGTTTCATTCAATGCAGATTATATCAACTGGTTCGACTTGTCAAAAAAGTATGAAAACCTGGTGAGGGTAAAAGAGGCAACAGACGCAGGCGCAGAGCTTTCTGAGACATCCCCCTTTTTTCATCAGGCATATCTTTCCGATTCCGTCACGAATCAATATGCAAGGGAATTCCGCACGGCCATATTTGTGTTTACAGGTGCAAAAACCGACATCCGGCAAAGACTGGAAAACGAAATCAACGAAAAGAAAAGCTACCGGGAACAGGGAAACAAGGAATGATGAACAGGGAACAGGAAATGATGAATGATAAATGTTGAATTTTAAATGAACCTTCATAGAAGTTTCTTCCCTGCCATCCGCCAACCGTCAACTTTCCTCCCCGCCATCCGCCATCTGTCATCCGCCAACTGAATGATGAACAGGGAACAGGGAATGATAAATGATAAATGTTGAATTTTAAATGAGCCTTATTAGAAGGTTCTTTCCGTCAACCATCAACCATCAACCACCAACTTTACCCCTTCAGTCGGCGATTTATTTTTTCTTGTCAATATTTTTACTGAAAATCAATTACTTACAAATGTGTCTGTAAAAAAAGACCTTTGAAAGGTAGGAATTCTCCTTTCCGCCGCCTACCTTTGCGTCCCATTTTAACGGTGCCCGGGATAGCTGGTATCTCACTTTAAAAAGTAACAACAATGAGTAAGCTTCATTTCACCACCAAACATGCCAACGAGGCTACCGTTGCACGTAACTGGTACGTGGTAGACGGTACTAATCAAACCTTGGGACGTATGTGCTCCCGGATCGCGTCGGTGCTGCGCGGCAAGAACAAAGCCTCTTACACCCCGCACGTAGACTGCGGTGATTTTGTAATCGTGATCAACTGCGATAAAATCGCGCTGACCGGCAACAAGATGGAAGAGAAAGTATATGATACCTTCAGTGGTTACCCCGGTGGCCGCAAGGAAGAACTGGCCAAGGACCTCATCAAGCGCCGCCCGGAAGTGCTGATCGAGCGCGCCATCAAGGGCATGTTGCCCAAGAACAGGCTGGGCCGCAAGATGTACAAAAAATTATTCGTGTACGTAGGTGCAGAACACCCGCATGGCGCACAGCAACCGAAAGAACTTAAATTTTAATTCACTGCCGGGCTAAGGCCGGTTTCAAAAGAAATACAACAATGGAAAAACAAAAAAATGCAGTTGGCCGCCGGAAGGAAGCGGTTACCCGTGTGTTTTTAAGCAAGGGCGACGGCAAAATCACCGTGAACGGTAAGGACTACAAAGTGTACTTCCCCCTGGTTTACCTGCAAAACCAGCTGGAGGCGCCGCTGAAAACAGCGGAGGCTGCCGACAAATTTGATATTGTGATCAACGCCCAGGGCGGCGGTGTAAAGGGCCAGGCAGAAGCTGCCAAACTCGGCATCGCCCGTGCGCTGCTCGAAATCAGTGCCGACTACCGTCCCGCGCTGAAAGCCGCCGGATTCCTGAAACGTGATCCCCGTGCCGTTGAACGTAAGAAGCCCGGTCGCAAAAAGGCCCGCAGAAGCTTCCAGTTCAGCAAGCGTTAACAGGCTGAAAGGAATTATAAACGAGTTTTTAATATTATTCACTTTAAAAAATGGGCTTACCGGTTCCCTGTACGAACGGGAACCGCGGGCCGGGACAACACAATGGAAAACACAACTTCCTTACAACAACAGCTGCTGGAAGCAGGGGTGCACTTTGGTCACCTGAAAAAGAAGTGGAACCCCAAAATGCTGCCCTATATCTTCGCTGAGAAGAAGGGTATCCATATCATCGACCTCAACCGCACTGCCGAAGGTCTGCAGGAATGCGCTGCCGCACTGAAATCCATCGCCAAAAGCGGTAAGAAGGTGATGTTCGTAGCCACCAAGAAGCAGGCGAAAGAGATCGTATCCGAATGCGCCAAAAAAGTGAACATGCCTTTCGTTACCGAGCGCTGGCTGGGTGGTATGCTCACCAACTTCAACACGGTTCGCAAGAGCGTGAAGAAGATGCAGAGCATTGACAAAATGCTGGGCGACGGAACAGTGGACAGCCTCACCAAGAAAGAGCGCCTGACCCTTACCCGCGATAAGGAAAAAATGGAAAAGGTACTGGGTGGTATCGCCCAGATCAGCCGCCTCCCGGCTGCCCTCTTCCTGGTGGATATCGGCCATGAGCACATCGCCCTGGCTGAAGCCCGCAGGCTCAACATTACCACTTTCGGTATGGTGGACACCAACTGCGATCCCAATAAAGTGGATTTCCCCATTCCCGCGAATGATGACGCTGCCAAATCCATTGCGATTGTGGTGAACTATATCACCGCCGCCATTGCGGAAGGACTGGCTGAGCGCCAGGCTGAAAAGGACGATGACGACAGCCACTCTTCAGAGGAAGAATCTGCTGAAGCCCGTGCTGCCCGCTTTGAACAGCGCCAGGATGGCGGAGATGACCGTTCCAAGCGTGTGCGTGGCACCACAACGGCTAAGCGCCGTGTGCCGGGTCCCGCTGCCGGTGGACGCCGTCCTGCCGGTACCGGCCGATAACCGGATCGGTTTCTGAACTGTTTATTTAATTCTAACAACCAGGATAGCATCTGGCACACCTGAAAATGGCCCGCAGTTAACCACTGCACTCCTTTTCAGAAATCCCGACCGGCAAATGGCCGTCAGGAAATCCCGGTGCAGTCCGTACAAATAATTCGATTACTATGAGCGTAACGATTACTGCAGCTGAAATCAATAAGCTGCGTCAGACAACAGGTGCCGGCATGCTGGATTGCAGGAAAGCCCTCACCGAAAGCAATGGTGATTTTGAAGCAGCGATCGACTGGCTGCGTAAGCAGGGCCAGAAGGTAGCCGCCAAGCGCAGCGACCGCGAAGCCAAAGAAGGGGTGGTGATTGCCAAGGCCAACGCTGCGGGCAACGCCGGATTTGTGGTGTGTGTGAGCTGTGAAACGGATTTCGTAAGCAAAAATGCTGAATTCGTGGCTTTCGCACAAAGCATCGCTGATGCTGCGGTTGCTGCTGATGTAAAAACCATCGACGATCTGAATGCAGTGGAAATCGGGGGCAGCAAAATCGCTGACCTGATCAACGATAAACTGGCATCTATTGGTGAAAAAATCGGTCTGCGTTTTGAGCGCGTGGATGCGCCCTACGTAGCCAGCTATATTCATGGTGCTAACCGTATGGGTGTACTGGTGGGACTGAACAAAGCGGCTGCTGAAGCCGGCAAGGACGTGGCTATGCAAATTGCTGCCATGAACCCCCTCGCCATCGATGAAAGCAGCGTGGCGCCCGAAACCATCGCCCGCGAAAAAGAAATCGCTATTGAGCAGATCAAAGCTGAAGGCAAACCCGCCGAAATGGCTGAAAAGATCGCCCAGGGTAAAGTCAATAAGTTCCTGAAAGAAAATACCCTGGTTGCCCAGGCTTTCGTAAAGGACAACGCCAAATCAGTAGGCGACTACCTGAAGAGCGTGGATCCGGAACTGAAAGTAACTGCGTTCAAGCGCGTTGCACTGGGATAATCCGGTTATAAGATCCTATTATCAGGGCGGCCCTATCCGGGCCGCCTTTTTTTGCTGTTCCCTGTACTGCACAGGTTCCGGGCACCGGATAAATGTAGCTGGGGAAGATCAAAAAATAAACTTTCCGGAATCCCTTGAAATGCCCGGTTTCTTGGTACATTGGTGAGATTTTTTAGGTAGATTTGCCCACTTTTAACAAAGGGTTTAACACCCGTTTTGACTGTGACAGTTCTGCGTTTAGATCGGTTGAGAATCCCGGCACCCGACTGTGACCGAGAGAGGCGAAGCCCTGTATTGTCGATTAATTTTTAAGCTGCTATGCAAGCTCCTGGTTCAACAGCGCAACGTTTCGCCCTGATGGGGGCAGCGGGTTATATTGCGCCCAGGCACCTGCAGGCCATCCGGGATACGGGTAATGACCTGGTAGCAGCGCTGGATCCCAGTGATTCGGTGGGAATACTGGACCGGTATTTTCCGGACACCCATTTTTTTACTTCATTTGAGCGCTTCGACCGGCACCTGGATAAACTCAGGAGGCAACCGGAAACAGCCGTCCGGTACGTATCCGTGTGTTCTCCGAATTACCTGCACGATGCACACATGCGTTTTGCTTTGCGCAGCGGGGCAGATGCCATTTGTGAGAAACCCCTGGTGCTGAACCCCTGGAACCTGGACGGGCTTGAGCTCCTGGAAAAAGAAACCGGAAAAAAAATTCATTCCCTCCTCCTGCTCAGGCTGCATCCGGCCATCGCAGCGCTGAAACAGGAGATCGACGTGGCCCAGGTAGGCAAACGGTATGAAGTTGACCTGACCTACATCACGCCACGCGGCCGCTGGTATTTTGCTTCCTGGAAAGGGGATGAGCAGTTGTCGGGAGGTATCTCCACCAATATCGGCGTTCATTTCTTTGATATGCTGCAGTATGTATTTGGTCCGGTTCAGCAAATGGAACTGCATTACAAAACCACGCATAAGGAAAGCGGATTTATTGAATACGAAAAAGCGCGCGTTCGCTGGTTCCTGTCGGTGGATGCCGCCGACCTGCCTGCCGGCAGCGGCGGTGAACAACAGCACAGTTACCGGATGATCCGGGTAAACGGACAGGAACGGGAATTTTCCGCCGGCTTCACTGAATTACACACTGCGGCTTACCGCGCTATCCTCACTGGTAACGGATGGGGCCTGCAGGAAAGCCGCCCGGCCATCGAAACCATTGCCAGGCTGCGGTCTATGCGACCACTCACAACCTCTAAGGACCTGCATCCGCTGCTGCAAAAAATGCTTTGATGTCTGTAAACGTACATCCCACCGCCATCGTGGATCCGGGCGCCCGGATCGGGGAGGGTACCCATATCTGGCACTGGACGCATGTGTGTGCAGGGGCCGTTATCGGCAGTAAATGTTCCCTGGGGCAGAATGTGTATGTGGCCAACCGTGTACAGATCGGGGATAATGTGAAGATTCAGAACCATGTATCCGTCTTTGATGAAGTGACGCTGGAAGACGACGTGTTCTGCGGACCGGGGATGGTGTTCACCAATGTGTACAATCCCCGCAGCGCCATCCCCCGGAAAGATGCCTATCTGCCCACGCATATTCAACGGGGGGCAACATTGGGAGCCAACTGCACCATTGTATGCGGGGTGGTGGTGGGTGCCTACGCTTTTGTGGCGGCGGGTGCAGTGATAAACCGGGATGTACCCGATTATGCGCTGGTGGCAGGTGTGCCCGCTCGCCAGATCGGCTGGATGTCGAAATTCGGAGCGCAGCTCGATCTGCCGCTTACGGGCAGCGCAGAAGCCGTTTGTGCGCATACAGGTGAACGTTATATACTCAGGGATAACCGGGTAACCGTTGCTGCGGGTACTGCCCGGTAAACGGTCCCGCCGGAAAAAAATATTCAAATTATGAAGCAATCATCCATAATGGCCTTTTCGGCCGCTTTGCTGGGAATACTGTTACTGGCTTCCTGCACCAACACCAAGAAAGTGATATACCTGAATGACCTGACAGCGGCAGATTCCACGGCGCTGAAACAGGCACAGCATGTATTTGAAAACCGCATTCAGAAAAATGACCAGCTCTGGATTACGGTAGGGGGGAGTAACCCTATTGACCTGACGGTACTGAATTCCGCCACGGGTGTGGTGGCGGGTGCCGCAGCAGGGATGGGCGGTTCTGGCTCCAACGCCATGCTGGGGTACCTTGTGGAAGCCGACGGGTCCATCAAATTCCCATATATAGGCAAGGTGCAGGCCGAGGGGCTGACCCGCACAGAACTGGAGAAAAAACTCACGGATCTGCTCGTGGATTATACCAAGAACCCGGTGGTGAACGTGCGCTTCCTGAATTATTTCTATTCCGTACTGGGTGAAGTGAGCCGGCCCGGCAGGGTGAATATGGTGAATGAACGAACCACCATCCTGGAGGCCATCACCCAGGCCGGTGACATCACCTTCCTGGGACGCAGCGACAATCTCTTGGTTATCCGGGAGGAAAATGGTGTTCGTACATTCGGTCGCGTGAGTTTGCTCTCCAAGGAGCTGTTCAATTCCCCTTACTACTACCTCCGGAACAATGATGTGATTTATGTGGAACCGGTAAAGTCAAAATTCATCTCCAGGGCCGGGGTACCCCAGTATGTAACACTCACTGCAGTGGGGTTGTCACTGATCATTACTATCATTAACTTACGTAAATAACCTTACAATGGCTGAAAGAAGAACGGAACAGCAAACCGGCGAGGAAATAATAGATAAGGGTGAACAGATACAGCGCCTGCTGTACCGCATTCTGCCCTACTGGCCGCTCACTGTGCTGCTGGTGGTGCTGAGTATGGTGGCTGCACGGATTTATCTCCGTTACCAGATACCGGTACACACCGCCCGTACCCGGGTGATTGTGAATGACAACACCGAACAGAAGAGCACCAACCTCCAGGAGATATTCCGGATAGAATCCCGGAACGTGCTGAGTGAAACGGAACGGGAGATTCAGATTCTCAGCTCCAGGGACCTGCTCAGCCGCCTCGCCATCAAACTGCAGCTGAACGTTAACTATACCCAGAAGGGAAGGATCCGCACGGCACCCTATGACGTGAATGATGTTCCGTTCAGGCTGGAACTGGAAAACCCGGATACCGTAATCAATACCATTACCGGCACTGCCCGGATGATCAATGCCACACAGGTATCTTTTAAAAATGAAATTTATCCGCTGGATTCAACGGTGAAAACCCAGTTGCTCGGGAATGTGCGTTTTTCCAGGAACCTGAATCCTAAAAAAGGAAGTAACCAGCGCGAGGTGGAAATCCAGATCACCTCCATCAACTCCACGGTGAATAAACTGAAGCAGGCGATCATCATCAACCCCATTTCCAAGCAATCCTCGATCCTCGATATCACCTATTCTGATCATATTCCGGAAAGGGGTGTCCGCATCCTGAATGAACTGATTACCTTATACGGCCTCTCAGCTATCGATTATAAAAGCCGGATTTACAATAATGCCAAACGCTTCCTGGACGACAGGCTCAGCCTGGTGGCCGATGAGCTTACCGGGGTGGAGCGTGACCTGGAAAAATTCAAATCGAAAGAGGGCATCACCGACCTGGGAGTGGAGGGCAGTCTTTACCTGAGCCAGCTGAAAGCATCAGATGCAAAAATTGCAGAAATTGACATCCAGCTCGAAGTACTCAACCAGATCTATAACTATGTAACCCGCAGAAACAAAACACGCGACAGTATTCCGGCTTCCATTGGTTTTTCGGACGCCGTACTCAACGGCCTGCTCACCCAGCTTTACCAAACGGAAACCGAACTGGCGCGGGTGCGTGAAATTTCAGGGAACAAAAACCCGCAGATTGAAGTACTGGAAGATGTGATCAACCGCCTGCGGCCCGGCATTATCACGAGTGTGGTGAACTTACGGGCCAATATGGAGGCTACCCGGCGTAAACTGGCAGCCGACAACAACCTCCTGGTAGGTCAGCTCAACCGTATCCCCAGCAAGGAAAGATTATTGCTGGATATCAGCCGGCAGCAATCGATCAAAAATGCCATTTACACTTTTCTCCTGCAGAAACGCGAAGAATCTGCCATTGCCGCCGCATCCGTGGTATCCGGCTACCGCCTCCTTGAAAAACCGGAACGGGGCGGAATCATCAGTCCCATTCCCCAGAAAGTGTATGGCCTGTTTTTCCTCGCGGGAATGGTAATTGTGGTCATCTACATTTATATGCGGGAATTTGCCAGCCGGCGCGTTCTGTTCCGCTCGCAGATCGAGGATTTCCTGAGCATTCCCGTGATTGCAGAACTGGTGTACCAGGAACATATGCTGGACAATCCGGTAGTGGTGGGGGAAGGAAAGCGTACCCTGGTGGCAGAGCAGTTCAGGGAGTTGCGCACCAACCTCAATTATATCACTTCTGCTTCCACCCAGCGCTGCAAGATTATCCTCTGCACTTCCTCCATCCCGAAGGAAGGGAAAAGTTTTGTGGCCATCAACTCGGCCATCAGCCTCTCCCTCACCGGGGATAAAGTGGTGCTGATTGAGTTTGACATGCGTAAACCTAAAATCAGTAAACCTCTCGGGATTACTTCTGATCCAGGCCTCAGCAATTACCTGGTGGGAAGCGCCAAAGAAGCGGATATTATCAAGCCCCATCCCACCATTAAAAACCTGTATGTGATTCCTTCCGGGCCCATACCGCCCAACCCCGCGGAACTGATGACCAAGGAAAAACTTAAAACCTTTTTTGAATACCTGCGCAGTGAATTCGACTATGTGGTGATTGACTCCCCCCCGATTGCAGCAGTAACCGATGCGAAAATCCTGTCGCCACTGGCGGATGCCACCGTGTACATTGTACGGCACAACTACACCAACTACATGTTCCTCAACCTGCTGAATGATGTGCAGCAGAAACGGACCCTCAAGAATATCAATATCGTGTTCAACGGTATCAAGAATAAGCGGATACTTGGTTACGGTTATGCCGGTTATGGCTACGGCTACGGTTACGGCTATGGCTATAATTACGGTTACGGATACACGGAAGATGACTCAAAGAGAACGCCCCTCATTAACCGGATCAGGAAAGCACTCCGGTTCAGGAATCTGTTCAGGGGCAGGAAATGAGGATAACGCCTCAGTCAGGATGCACCTTCCTGTCCGCTCCGCGGTCCGTTCTGCCTTGCACCGGTACGCATACAGTACCCCGTTAACAGGAAGGGTTCAATCGGCTCCCGCAGGTGAATACAGGAATGGTAAAACGGATAGCAGGGAAAATGCTCTGCCTTGGTCTGCTCATTATACTGGCAGATCAGGCCGTGGGATATTTCCTGAGGCGGGCATACTTTTCCGGCAGTAGCGGTGATTATTTCCGATCCACTTACGCGCTGGACAAAACAAGGGAACCGGTTCTGGTACTGGGGGGGTCAAGAGCCGCCCATCATTATGCGTCCGGAATGCTTGACACCCTCCTGGGTGTGAAAGTGTACAATACCGGCCGCGACGATAACGAGATTTTTTACAGCCTGGCGGTATTCCGTGCCGTTACACAGCGGTATAAGCCAGGCATGCTGTTGCTGGAACTCGCCCCCAAGGAGTTCTATTATGCCCGGAAAAGCTATGACAAACTCAACAGCCTTTTACCTTATTACCGCTATCACCCGGAAATCAGGGATATAGTTGAACTCCGCGGCAGCAGGGAAAAATATAAACTCTGGTCAGCTGTTTATCCTTTCAACTCCAAATGCTTCCTGATATTTAATGGCATCTGGAATCCTGCCCATGACCCGGGCATATCCACCTCCGGTTTCCTGCCTTTTCACAGTACCATGAAAGTAAGCCGGCCGGATAATTTTCAAAGGGAACCCGCTTCCGGCATAGACTCAAACAAAGTGCGGGCAGTCAGGGAAATTGTCAGCGAGTGCAAACGGAGAGAGATCCGGCTGATCATGGTTTGCTCCCCGGTATTCAGTAACCCGGTTTGCCCGGGTGCCGACAGTATCCTGCAGGAGCTGAGTACCCGCTACCAGGTTCCGTACTTCGATTATTCCACGGATAAGCGCTTTGATGACCATCCGGAATTGTTCCGCGACAACAGTCATCTGAATGAAGAGGGTGCCCGGCTGTTTACCGGCCTGCTGGCTGACCGGATTCGTGCAGCGGGAGTGTTCCGCTGAACGGGCGCCCGGATAATACAACACAGCATCAGCTGTTTTAAAATCATCATATGCTTCAAAACAAGTTCGTGCTCGTAACCGGTGCTGATGGGTTCATCGGCAGTCACCTGGTGGAAGCACTGCTGGCAGAAGGTTGCCGCGTACGCGCCTTTGTACTGTACAACTCATTCAATTCCTGGGGATGGCTGGATACCTGCAGCCCCGAAATGAAGCGCAGGCTGGAAGTGGTGGCCGGAGATATCCGCGATCCCTATTTCGTGAGCCAGGCTGTAAAGGGAGTGGACATTATCTTTCACCTCGCCGCACTGATTGCCATTCCGTTCAGTTACCATGCGCCGGATTCCTATGTGGATACCAATGTAAAGGGAACGCTGAATATACTGAACGCGGCCAGGGATGCCGGTACATCCAGGGTACTGGTAACCTCCACCTCTGAAGTGTACGGTACCGCACAGTTTGTACCGATCACGGAGGAGCATCCCCGGCAGCCGCAGTCGCCCTATTCGGCTTCCAAGATCGCGGCCGACTGCATGGCGGAATCCTTTTTCCGCAGCTTTGAACTACCGGTAACGATTGTACGACCGTTTAATACTTATGGTCCCCGACAGTCGGCACGCGCTGTGATTCCTGCCACTATTATCCAGCTGCTGAATGGCCGGGAGGAAATTCACCTGGGTGACCTGACCCCCACCCGCGACCTGCTCTTTGTAAAGGATACGGTTCGCGGTTTCATCGCTATTGCCGGCTGTGATGCCCTTACCGGGCAGGATATCAATATCGCCACCCAATCGGAAATCAGCATCGGTGACCTGGTGCATGAAATCATCCGCCAGACCAATCCCGCCGCGAAAGTGGTAACGGATGAACAGCGGATCCGTCCCGCGAAAAGTGAAGTGTTCCGCCTGTTTGGCTCCAATGAGAAACTGAAAAAATTCACCGGATGGGAGCCGCAGCATACCCTGGCGCAAGGAATTGCAGCAACAATTGAATGGTTCCGTAAAAAAGAAAATCTTGAACGCTACAAAGCCGATATCTACAACGTTTGATCCTGCCGCCGATGCGGAATTTATCCGCGGGGTTTTTGAGTCGGATGGCCTGATTGGTCTGCATACACCGGTATTTTCGGGTAATGAAAAGCGTTACCTGATGGATACCATTGATTCCACCTTCGTTTCCTCTGTGGGAGCGTATGTGGATCAGTTTGAGGAAATGATGGCCGCCCGCACCGGCACTCCCCGTGCCGTGGCCGTGGTTAACGGTACCGCCGCCCTGCAGGTTGCCCTGCTGCTGGCCGGTGTGCAGGCGGGCGATGAAGTGCTGACGCAGGCACTCACCTTCGTGGCTACGGCCAACGCCATTGTGTATAACGGGTCACTGCCGGTATTTCTGGATGTGGACCGGGATACAATGGGGCTTTCTCCGGATGCCGTGCAGGCCTATCTCGAAACATTCGGCGAACGGAGGGAGAACGGCTGTTACAATAAAAAAACGGGCAGGCGCATCAGCGCCTGTGTGCCCATGCACACTTTTGGTTTTCCGGTAAAACTGGACGAACTGCTCGAGGTGTGCTGCCAATGGCAGGTACCCGTGGTGGAAGATGCAGCCGAATCACTCGGCAGTTATTATAAAGGTAAACATACCGGCAGCTTCGGGTTGCTCGGCACTTTTTCATTCAACGGCAACAAGATTGTAACCTGCGGCGGAGGCGGCGCCATCGTATCGAATGATGCGGAGTTGGCAAAAAGAGGCAAACACCTCACCACCACTGCCAAGCAACCGCATCCCTACGAATATTTCCATGATGAAACAGGGTTCAATTACCGGATGCCCAACCTCAATGCCGCACTGGCCTGTGCGCAGCTGGAGCAGCTGGAAGGTTTCCTGCTGAATAAGCGGCGCCTTGCTGAGTCCTATGCTGCATACTTCCGTGGGCGGGGGATTCATTTCCGTACTGAAATGCCCGGCACCCGGGCCAATTACTGGCTGATGTGCGTGGAACTTGAAAACAGGCGCGACCGGGATCTGTTTCTGAAAGAAACCAACGACCGGAAAGTGATGACCCGGCCCATCTGGCAACTGATGTTCAGGTTGCCCATGTACAGCCAGTGCTGGCGGGATGAACAGCAAAACGCATTATACCTTGAGGACCGGATTGTGAATATTCCCAGCAGTGTCCGTTTGCAGGGGCAGATTTAAAATGGCCGGTACCATCATGTATGTACTGATCTCAGGCAGTTCTGAATCTGTCTAAGCAGAATATTTTCATCTAAAGCCTGAATAACACTGATACTTCAGTTGGTGAGCAGGTACAGGATGCGTTTCAATAAATACTATACTTTAAATTAATTTGATTGTAATGCGGTTGGAGTTGTATAATTCATCATTCAGACAAACCTGGGACACATTTATACAGGATGCCAAAAATTCTCACTTTTTCTTTTACAGGGATTACATGGAGTATCATAGTGACAGGTTCGTTGATCACTCACTTCTTTTTTTAAAAGGAGACAATCTCATAGCCGTATTGCCGGCAAACATTAAGGATGATATATTATATTCTCATGGCGGTTTAACCTTTGGAGGATTTTTGTTTTCAAGGGATACAAGAATCAAGGATGTTCTGGATTGTTTTGAAGAAATCAAAAGGTATGCCTGCACAAACAGTATCAGTAAACTGGTTTACAAGAAACTCCCCTTTATATACTGCTCATATCCTTGTGAAGAAGATTTATACGCCCTGTTTTTGAATAATGCGAACCTCTACAGAAGGGATGCTGCATTTGTAGTTAAAAAATCCAACGCAGTCAGGTGGAGCGAGTTGAGGAAAAGGAGCCTGAAGAAAGCTCTTACAAATCAATTGGCCTGCTATGAATCGGAAGATTACAGCGCTTTTCATGTCATGCTTTCCGAGGTGTTGTCAACAGTCCATAATGTGAAACCGGTACATTCAGTTGAAGAAATGTCACTATTGTCGAAAAGATTTCCGGATAACATCAGGTTGATTGCCAGCTACAAAGACGGATTGATGGTAAGCGGAACCTGGTTGTTTATCAATAATGAAGTTGTGCATACCCAGTACATCGCTACAAGTGCTGAAGGAAGGCAAATGGGCGGTTTTGAACTGGTTATTGACTATATCACCACTCATTTTGATTACCAGTACCTTTCATTTGGAAATTCCACAGAAAATGAGGGCAGGTACCTGAATGAAGGCCTTGCGATGCAGAAAGAACTTTTTGGAGCCAGAACCATCACACATGATTTTTACGAGCTTTGCTTCAATACGGACCATGCTTAACCTTTGCCGCCCAACCCGTTTTTGATTAACCTTCTCATAGTAACCATTTTTTATCGGCGGACGCTTATTTGGCGCAATAACCATGGTTCTCAGCGTTTCATAATTTTCAGCACTCTTGGATTGCTGATCAATTCCCGGGTAAGCGTACATACAGACTCAGGAGTGGCTGAAGTTTTCATCAGGAGCAGCTTAAAAGGTGTCTGTTTTACAGCGGGTTTGCTATATTTACAAGGTTGTGACTGACCAGTCCTGTGATGAATTTTCTCTTTACTTGTGCAAACGGGCATAAAACTGAACGCCTTGTGTAACTGAATTGCATGGATTTTGATTACTCAGATTCATAGTGATTTGACGAAAAGAACAGTATTCATCTCCGGATATGTTTACGCTGGTAATATCAGATTAGCTGCCTGTAAACAGTTTTTTTGAAACGGAACCAACAGATGTTAACTCAATTGCCTAAAATCCCCGACGAAAGGGGTAATCTGACTTTTTTCGAGTCGGATTGTCATATTCCCTTTAAAATTAAAAGGGTGTACTGGATTTATGATGTACCCGGTGGGGAAACAAGGGGCGGGCATGCATTCATAAAACAAAATGAATTCATCATTGCCTTATCCGGCAGTTTTGATGTTGTCCTTCATGACGGGAAATCCGAATCACGGACACAGTTGAACAGGTCTTATCTGGGATTGTATATTCCGGGCATGACGTGGCGTTCACTCAGCAATTTTTCCACCAATTCACTTGCCCTGATTGTAAGCGATCTTGATTATGATCCGGCCGATTATATCCGCAATTTCGAACAATTTTTACAACTCAAGAATGGCTGAAAATACGGTTTATCACTGTTCTTTAATTGCATTAGGCCAGATCAGGAACAGGCGGGGAAACATTACTGTCCTGGAAAAGCAGGAAAAAATCCCATTTCTCCCGGAACGCATTTTTTATCTGTATGATATTCCCGGAGGCGCTTCAAGGGGCGCTCATGCACATAAAAAATGTCATCAGTTTCTGGTAGCTGCCAGTGGTTCTTTTGAAGTGTTGCTCGATGACGGGAATATTCAAAGGCTTGTTCAGTTAAACAGGCCGGATATGGGGCTGCACATTCCTCCTATGATATGGGCATCTGAAATAAATTTTTCTTCCGGGGCCATCTGCCTTGTTTTGGCTTCAGAGAAATATGATGCAGATGATTACATCCGGAGTTATGATGAATTCAGACTTTTCCGGGACCGTTAAAATCTTTTCTGTTAATTCAACGGTTTTAACAGATACAGCGCATTTTCTTGTAAGATGAATGTTTCTCCTTTCCTGTACAGTTAAAAACTCACTTACTTATTAATAGATAATTTTATGGAAGTTACATCGTACGAAAAAAACTATCAGAAACTTGCGTTTGAAGATGAAATCCGCCAATACCGGATTGGCAGTATTATTGAGTCTGTAAAAAGAGCAAATGCAAAACATATACTCGAAATAGGTTGCGGGTACGAGCCGCTTTTCTCATATTTCAATGAGTATGAATCAATGACTATTGTTGAGCCGGGAAAACAGTTTTTTAATCTGGCCATTCAAAAAGCTGAAGGAAACTCGAGGATTACGCTTTACAACGGAATGCTCGAGGAATATTTCCGGGAGCTTTCCTCAAAGCATTTTGACTTTATTATCATTGGCGGGTTTCTTCATGAAATAAGCAATCCGGAGGAAGTGCTGCAAAATATCCATACAATATGCAAACCCGATACGGTTGTGTTTTGTTTTGCGCCTAATGCGCATTCTTTTCATCGGTTGCTTGCCTACGAGGCCGGATTAATCGATAGTATTTATACCCTGTCAGGAACTGATAAACTGTTTAACCGTCACCAGGTTTTCGATTTTGATTCCATTGAAAAATTGTTTAACAGTTGCAAGTTCAGCATACGTGCCAGGGGTTCATATTACATTAAGCCGTTTACCAGCTCGCAGATGGCTCAGATATCTGAAAGTAAAATAATCGGAAAAGATGTAATTGACGGCTTGAGTAAAATGATCCGGTATCTGCCGGATATGGGAGCGGAATTGTATGTAGAGGCCGTTATTTAATCGCTGTAGCTGATCCTGATCCGTATCATATGTTCAAAAGCCATACTATTCTGAGGATATATCAGAAATATTAAAGGAAAATCTCAAAACATTTCAGCCTTGATCCCTTTTTTAGATTTCAGCAAAGTTCATGATGCAATTGAGTCAGATATCCAATCTGCTTTCCAAAGGGTTTATAAAAAAAACTGGTTTATTCTCGGGGATGAAGTCTCTGCATTCGAACGTGAGTATGCCGCTTACAATCATACCCGGTATGCTATCGGGGTTAGTAACGGACTGGATGCACTTATACTTTCCCTGAAAGCCCTGGGTGTTGGGCATGACCATGAAGTGATTGTTCCGGCCAACACCTATATCGCTACCGTTTTGGCAATAACACATGTAGGTGCAAAACCTGTTTTTGTTGAGCCCAGAATGGACACATTCAATATTAATCCTGAACTTATAGAAAGTGCAATAACAAAGAAGACCAGGGCCATTATGCCGGTGCATTTGTACGGCCAGGCTTGCGAGATGGATGCTATCATGTCAGTTGCTGAAGCCCATAAACTTTATGTTGTGGAGGACAATGCCCAGGCACATGGTGCAAGATGGAACAACCGGTTGACGGGCAGCTGGGGGCATTCAAACGGAACAAGCTTTTATCCGGGTAAGAATCTGGGTGCATTGGGTGATGCAGGAGCCGTCACTACCAATGATCAGAATATTGCAGAGACTGTATCGGTTTTAAGAAACTATGGGTCAAGTAAGAAATACTATAATGACATGCCCGGTTATAACAACCGGCTTGATGAACTTCAGGCTGCATTTCTCAGGGTTAAGCTAAGACATTTGGATTCCTGGAATATTCAGCGTCAGGAAATATCCCGTTGGTATCATGAAGCACTTCAGGGAATACCAGTTAGCGCACTGCCTTTTACCCATCCTCAGGCAACACACAGTTTTCATTTGTATGTAATCCGCACCAGCCGGCGGGAGGAATTGCAGGATTATCTGAAACAAGCGGGTATTGGCACTTTGATACATTATCCGGTACCCCCCCATCTCCAAAAGGCTTATCAGTACCTTGGTTTCAGGCGTGGTGATTTTCCCATTGCAGAAGAGCTTGCTGAAACACTCCTCAGTTTGCCCATATGGCCGGGAATGACCAGGGAACAGGTACAAGAGGTTGCAGATAAGGTTGCTGCTTTTTTTGGATAGCCAATACTGATTTAGCAACCGCGGGGCTGTTTATTTAGAATACCGGTAACCCCGGGAGTAAGGCAGCCTCGTATCTGTATGGAATGGAAATTACAATCAGCCTGTTGTTGATTTCTTCTTTTTTGTTGGAGGTGCCGGCAGATTTCTCTTTTTAAAAAGCACATACGGATTATTACCCTTCACCGGAGGTTTTACATATCCCAATCATTAAGTAAAAATTAATATTATATGAAATCAAAGACAGGGTTGAAGGTTCTTGCACTCATATTTTTCGCTTCAGGGTTTTCAAGTTTGATTTACCAGGTTGCCTGGCAGCGCATACTTACTCTTTATTACAGCGTGGAGAACATATCTACAACGCTGATCGTTAGCGTATATATGTTAGGGCTAGGGCTCGGAGCTATAATAGGCGGTTATTTTACAGACAGGATCAGCAAGAGAATCGAGTTGTATTTCTGTATTGAATTGCTTATAGGGCTATTCGGCAGTATCAGTATTCCGTTTCTTGCCCTTCTTGGTAAAACTACAGCGGGAAGCAGTGTTTCGGTATCATTCGTTTATATGTTTCTTTTTCTGGGACTGCCCACCTTTTTGATGGGAATTACATTACCATTGCTTACAAAAATATTCAACGATGTAGTTAATAATTTTTTTGCAAGCTTAAGCTATTTGTATTTTATCAATACCATGGGGGCTGCAGCCGGAGCTTTTTTTGCCAGCTACTTTCTGATATCTTTTTGGGGTCTTGATACTAGTGTTTATGTAGCGGCGGCCATCAATATTCTTATCGCATTTTTAATATTGGCAAATAAGGGCAGACTTCTTCAGAAAGCTGCCGATTCGGATCCGAAGCAGGAATATCCAACAGCAGATAAGCCTGTAAACCGTCAGTATTTTTCAAGTAACCTGAGACTTTATTCGATCATATTTATTACCGGCTTTCTCGCGATTGGTTATGAAATCGTATGGTTCAGGTTTATTGGCATATTTGTCAAGTCATCTCCCTATGCATTCTCCACTATTCTGTTTATATACCTGATTGGAATTGCATTAGGCAGTTATTACATGAATCGTTACCTCAACCGGCATACTTTAATTAACCGTAAAAACCTGTTTTTTCTTCTTCAGTTTTTGATTGCCATATCTGTTCTGGTACCGGTCGTTGTATATTACTATCTGGTGAGGGAAGTTGAATTTTTCAATACCGTTAATACTTACGTTTACGGGCAAATGCTCCATCCTGAAATTAAACTGCCTTCAACGAATTCGGCCAGGGAATTCTTCAGGGATGTTTTTTTCATGGTGGATGTTTTTATCTGGCCTTCCCTTTTTATCCTGGTTCCTACGTTTTTTATGGGAGCCAGCTTCCCGTTAATTACATCTTTGGCATACCGGAATACCAAAGAAGGATCAACTGTGGGCCGGGTTTATTTCTTTAATGTGCTGGGTAATGTCGCCGGTGGTCTTATTACAGGGCTTTTACTCCTGGATGTTCTGGGCACTGAGCGATCTCTAATGCTCTTTGTTGTGGTAGGGCTGTGTTTTTATATATTTATAAAAAGTGAGAAAAAAATATTTACACCGGTATTTAAAATCGCTGCGCTGCTTGTGCTGGTATTTTTCACATACATTTTATTCCCGTCAAGGTCTGAGCTGTACGGCGCCATTCATCCTGCCAAGCGGTTTGATGTAAATGAAAATAAATTAATCTCAGAAGGGCTCGATGGAGTTGATGTTACTTACTATTACAAAGACAACCTGGTAACCTATATTAACGGAATGCCGCACGGGAACCGGCCTTCTTCTCACTACAGTTACAAAGCATTGCAGGCCTTGAGTTATAAGAAGGATATCAGGGATGTTCTCATTATTGGATTCGGTACCGGCACATTTGTTGAAACGGTATTGAAGGCCAGTCCCAAACCCAGGGTAACCGTGGTTGAACTGAGTCAGTCTCTCATTGATAATCTGAGTCAGATTGATATGCTCAAGCCCTTCTTAAATGATCCTGATGTAAACCTGATTATAGCAGACGGGCGCAAATTCCTCTATAATACCGATAAGAAATATGATATTGTTTTTATTGACCCCCTTAGGGCCACTACATCATACAGTAATAATCTCTTTTCAAGGGAGTTTTATCATTTAATCAAGCAGCATCTGACGCCTGACGGGATTTTTATGGTGGCAATGGATGAGTATCATGTAATGCCCAAGACTGTTAGTTCAGTTTTCTCTTATGTGCAGCATTATAAGAAATTCAGCATTGCGTCTGAAAAACCTTTGGTTGAGGACACCGCTTATAAGTATGAGTTATTCAGCCGTTTTCCTCAGTATAAGCAGGGGTACATTTTATACGACAGTATTTACCGTCATCCCCTTACCCGGGAAGAAGTGCTGCGGGATAATTACAGGTATCCGGTAAATGAGGATTACAAACCAAGATGCGAGTATTACCTTGGGCTAAGCATCTATTAACCTTGCATTCTTCTCTCTGTAATAACCGGATTGCTCATTCAGATTTACTGATTTGAATCGCTTTGCAGTACCGGCATCCTGTAGTGGTGGTGATGCCGGCAAAAATTGTCTGAAGCTGAAATTGAATAACCCGTAAAGGGTGCCTTTTCAGCCGGTATAACCGGAATCGGCTTCAGAATCATTGCGTATCCGGCTCGGTTGTTGTTTCAACAATACACTTGCCTGCCTGAAAAGGGCGTATTGGTTGCAATATTTATATTACGATTAATCTCTTACGGTACTTTAATCAATTTAAGTGGTGCGGTTTTTCTTGTGCCCTGGCTCAGTAACCGGTTTTTTCCGGGACTATATCCGGGCGTGATCCTGTCAGTACCGTTTTGAAGTTATTTTCTTTATAACGCCGAATTTAAATGAAAAACGAACGCCTGCGGTTTACCGTATTTACGCCTTGCTACAATTCTGAAAAATTTATTCACAGGGTTTTCGAAAGTCTGCAATCGCAGACTTTCAGGAATTTTGAATGGTATGTAATCAATGATGCTTCTTCTGATGATACCAACGCACTTATAGAGCGGTATATTCAAACGGTTGATTTCCCCGTACGGTATTTTAATCTGACTGTCAATCAGGGACTTCATACCAATATTAACCAGGTGATCAGGGAAGCTAATGGCGAATTCCTGGTTCTTTATGGTCATGATGATGAGATGATGCCTGACGCGTTAGAATTCTTTGATCGTATTTTGACTAAGTATGACGATCCTTCAATTGCTTCGGTTTACGCGCTCGCAAAAGATCAAAATGGACGTATGTTGGGTAAAAAATATCCACAGGACGAGATGGTATCTGATTACTGGACACAGTTTTTTTCGCTCAACAATGAGGCCGAAAAATTCCAGTGTTTCCGAACAGCTTACCTCAGGGAATTTTACCCATTTAATACTGATCCGGTACAAGGGCAACCCAGTTCGTGGCTTTGGGGCAAAGTTGGGAGCAAGTACAAAAGTGTTTTTGTAAATAAAGTACTAAGGGTATACCATACCAACGTTTCTGACTCAATCACCAATTCATTCAAAAGGACGAAAGCCCCACATAAGATTTACAACTACTATTTATGCTGGGTCAATGAGTTCCAGTATTATATTAAAGACAACCGGCTAAGAAGATTACGGGGAATAGCAGGGTATGTGTCGTATGGTTTGTTGTGCGGAAAAGGACTGGCTGAATTATTAAAGCCGGTGCAAAAACTCCTGAATAGGATATGGGTTCTCTTTTTTTATTTTGTTGTTAGGCTGTATAACCTGAAGCGCTGAGCCTGTTTGTTGTTGATTGTCCTGTATTGATACTTTTGGATCCTCCGGAAGCTGTTTCAAACTGCCACAGATTAAATAACGGAAAGCAAACTACGGGACACCTGTTTCCAGTCTGATCAATGGCCGTTTTTTGATGGTGTTTGCTGAACATAGTCTGGCAATCGTCAGTAAGTCTCCTGTTCAAAAGCGTAAACCAGGATTTTGAATCTCCTTGTGTATGCAAAAAATATCTGATTCGCCTGTGGTTTTGTTAGGCTACTCCGGCCATGGCGTGGTGGTAGCGGATGCAGCGATTGCAGCAGGGCTTCCCGTACAGTTCTACGCTGATCTGAATCCTGTTGCTTCAAATCCATTATCCCTTGAATACCTTGGATATGAAGGTTCGGAAGATTTTTCAGGGTGGGGCAAAGGATACAGGTTTATTCTGGGTACTGGCGATAACCGTATAAGGGCTAAGATTGCAGATATGGTTGTTTCGAGAGGAGAAGCGTTGCTTAATGTGTTGCATCCCAGTTCCCATATTAGTAAAATAGCCAGCCTTGGCAAAGGCATTTTTGTGGCCTGCAATGCCTCGGTTAACCCTTTGGCGGAAATCGGTGATTTTTGTATCATTAACACAGGCAGTGTGGTGGAACATGAATGCAGCCTGGGGAAGGCCGTGCATGTGGCACCCGGTGCGGTAATGGCTGGAAATGTGAAGGTGGGTGATTTCAGTTTTATCGGTGCCAACTCCGTGATCCGCCAGGGTGTTCAGATCGGCACCGGCGTACTGGTGGGGATGGGTGCCGCCGTAATCAGAAATGTGGGCGACGGGAAAACCGTTGCCGGAAACCCGGCGAGAAACTTATGAGTAATCACACCCTTATCATCGCAGAAGCCGGCGTTAACCACAACGGTGATCTGCAAATGGCCCAACAGCTCATAGACGCTGCAGCTGCAGCCGGGGCGGATTATGTGAAGTTCCAGACATTCCGGGCAGAAAACCTGGTGAGCCCGGATGCACGTAAAGCCGAGTACCAGTCGAAGAATACCGGCGATGGAGATGACTCGCAGTTCAATATGCTGAAGAAGCTTGAGCTGAGTGCGGAAGATCATGAGGTACTGATCGCTCATTGCAAGGAGAAAGGAATCCGTTTTTTCTCCACCGCCTTCGACCTCGAAAGTCTGGCTTTTCTTGACCGGCTGGGGATGGACTGTTACAAAATTCCCAGCGGCGAACTCACCAACTATCCCTATCTCTGTGCAGTGGCGGCCCTGCAGAAGCCGGTCATCTTATCCACCGGGATGGCAACCCTGGAAGAAATCCGGGAAGCGGTGGAAGTACTGACGGCAAAGGGCCTCCAGAAAGATCAGCTGACCATTCTGCACTGCAATACCGAATACCCCACGCCGATGGAGGATGTGAACCTGAAAGCCATGCAGGGCATCGCGGATGCCATGGGTGTGGCCGTGGGCTATTCTGATCATACGCTGGGCATTGAAGTGCCCATTGCCGCCGTGGCCCTGGGTGCCACGGTGATTGAAAAACATTTTACCCTCAACCGGAATCTTCCGGGCCCCGACCATAAGGCATCGCTGGAACCGGATGAACTGAAGGCGATGGTAACCGCCATCCGGAATATTGAGAAAGCCATGAGCGGCAGCGGGCTGAAAGCACCCAGTAAAAGCGAAAGCCGCAACATGGTGATTGCCCGCAAGAGCCTTCATCTGTCCCGGGCCCTGCCGGCCGGCTATGTACTTACAGCAGCTGATCTGCAGCCCCTGCGGCCCGGCAACGGTATTTCGCCGATGCGCTGGAACGAGGTGCTGGGAAAACAACTGAAATCTGCTTTGCCGGCGCTGCACCGGCTCAGCTGGGAGGATCTGCAATGACAACCGCCATACTCACCAGTTCGAGGGCCGATTACGGCATCTATGTACCCCTGTTGAAAAAGCTGCAGGCGGATGCTTTTTTCCAACCCACCCTGGTTGCTTTCGGCACCCACCTTTCAAAATACCACGGGTACACGCTGCAGGAAATTCAGCGGGATGGCTACGCACCGGTGCATACCCTCAACTCACTCCTGGTTTCTGATGATCAGCAGGGAATCGCCGGTTCCTATGCACTTACCGCCCTGAAATTTGCGGATTACTGGGCGGCCAATTCCTATGATGCCGTGCTATGCCTCGGCGACCGCTTTGAAATGAGTGCAGCGGTGCAGGCAGGCATACCCTTCGGAATCACTTTTGCACATATTCATGGGGGTGAGACCACCCTCGGCGCTATTGATAATATTTACAGGCACCAGATCACCCTGGCTTCCTCCCTGCATTTCACCTCCTGTGAAGCCTATGCGGAGAAAGTGATCAGCCTCACGGGCAACCCCCAAGCGGTATACGTAACCGGGGCCCTCAGCCTGGATGAAATTGAACAGTTTGTACCTGTGGACGCCGGGTTGCTGTACAGCCGTTTCGGCATAGCGCCTGCTCCCTTTGCCCTGGTGACCTTCCACCCCGAAACGGTGGACCCGCAGCGGAATCCTTTGCTGGCTGCAGAGATGAGGGCTGCATTGCGGGAGCTGAGCACGGACCTGCAGCTGGTGGTTACCATGCCCAATGCAGATACCATGGGCACCGTATTCCGCAGGGAGCTGGAGGCCCTCGAAGCGGAAACTGCCGGCCGGGTGATCCTGGTGGAAAATTTCGGAAAAGAAAATTATTTCTCTGCCATGCACTACGCGCAACTGCTGATCGGAAATTCGTCCAGCGGCATCCTTGAAGCAGCATCTTTTGGAAAACGCGTCCTGAATGTGGGAGACAGGCAGCAGGGAAGGGCGAAGGGTGACAATGTACAGGATGTGCCCTTTGCACGGGAAGCCATCCTCCGCGCCACCCGGGAGGCACTCGCTGCGGGTGCATACAGCGGCGCGAATATTTATTACCGGAAGGGCGCGGCCGATGCCATCCTCCGCGCATTAAAGGAATATGAGAAATTATAAGGAACACGTCATTTCATCCGGGAGTACCATCCGCCAGGCCCTTGCCCAGCTGGATGTACTGGCCAAGGATGCCATTCTCTTTGTGGTGGATCCAGCGGGAAAACTGCTGGGATCACTCACGGACGGGGATGTACGCAGGGGGCTGCTGCGCGGCGTGGTGATCGACAGCCCGGTAACCGAAATCATCCAGCCCAATCCCAAATTCATTGAGAAAGGGGATAAGGATATTCAGAAAGTGATTGCGTACCGAGAAGGCAACTTCCGGATACTTCCGGTGATCGACCGTGATCACCAGGTAGTGAATGTGATCAACTTCCGGCACCGCCGCTCCTACCTGCCTGTGGATGCGGTGATCATGGCCGGTGGCCGGGGGCAGCGCCTGCAGCCGCTTACCGATACCGTGCCCAAGCCCTTGCTGAAAGTGGGGGATAAGGCCATCATGGAATACAATGTGGACCGGCTGGCCCTCTATGGCATACATGATTTCTGGGTATCCGTGAAATACCTGGGTCACCAGATCGAAGAATATTTTGGCGACGGCAGCAGCCGGGATATTCATATCCGCTATGTACATGAAGAGGATCCCCTGGGTACCATCGGCGCGGTGTCGCTGATCAGCGGGTTCACCCATGACTATGTCCTCGTGACCAATTCGGATATCCTCACCAATCTTGATTATGAGGATTTCTTCCTTGATTTCATCCGCCGCGATGCCGACCTGGCCGTTGTCACGATTCCGTACCAGGTCAGCGTGCCCTATGCCGTACTGGAAACCAGTGATGGCTGTGTGCTGGATCTGAAAGAAAAACCGGTGTATACCTATTATTCCAACGGAGGCATCTACCTGATGAAAAAATCGGTACTCTCCCTGCTGCCGGCCGGACAGTTCTACAATGCCACTGACCTCATGGAAGAAATTATCCGGCAGAAAGGAAAAGTAATCTCCTATCCGATGGTAGGTTACTGGCTCGATATCGGCAAGCACGAGGATTATAACAAGGCGCAGATAGACATTACCCATATCCGGTTTTGAAACCACTGGTGATCATACCTGCCCGGGGCGGCAGCAAAGGCGTGCCCGGAAAAAATATCCGCCCCCTGAACGGTAAGCCGCTGATCCACTATACGATTGAGGCAGCCCGGGCCGTTTTTCCCGATGAGCTGATCTTGGTCTCCACCGATGATCCGGCCATCCGGACAGTAGCGGAACAAACCGGTTTGAAGGTGCCCTTCCTGCGCCCGGCCGAACTGGCTACTGATACTGCCGGCTCACAGGAAGTGCTCCTGCATGCGCTCGAGGTGGCAGCCGCATCGGGTTATGCGGCCGATACCGTGGTACTGCTGCAGCCCACCTCACCCTTCCGTACGGAAACGCATATACGCGAAGCCATGCAGTTATTCCGGGATGGAGTGGATATGGTGGTGGGGGTAAAAGAAACCCGTTCCAATCCTTATTATGTGCTGTTTGAGGAGAACGAAGCGGGATTCCTGGAAAAATCCAAAAAAGCCACCTTTACCCGCCGCCAGGATTGTCCGAAAGTATGGGAGATCAATGGCGCGGTGTACATCATCCGGGTTTCCTCCCTGCGCAGCGCGCCCATCGGGAGTTTTGAACGGGTACTGAAGTATGAAATGGATGAATGGTCGTCGCATGATATTGATACGCCTTTCGACTGGGATATGGCGGAACTGATGATCAAAAAAATTTCCTCTTGACCAAGAACCTCATTATCGGCGCCGGGCAACTGGGCAGCCGCCACCTGCAGGGCCTCCTGAAAGCGGCGGTACCGCAGCAGGTATATGTGCTGGATCCCTTTCCTGCATCCCTGGAGCTGGCAGCCACCCGGGCAGCAGAAGTACCGCATCAGGTTCCGCTGCATTTTATCAGCAGCATGGAACAATTGCCGCCTGCGCTGGACCTGGTGATCGTAGCCACCGGTGCCGACGTTCGGGCCGAAGTGGTGCAGCAACTGCTTACCCGGCACAGCGTGAGGTACCTCGTGCTGGAAAAAGTGCTGTTCCAGGATCTCGGCAGTTACGAACGCATCCGGGCATTGTTGGATACTACAGGAACACCCGCCTGGGTCAATCATCCCCGGCGGATGTTTGCGCATTACCGGCAAATCAGGGAACAGCTGGCAGCAGCACCGGGCCCGTTGGTTTTTTCCGCCACCGGCAGCAACTGGGGGCTTGCCTGTAACGCGCTGCACCTGGTGGATCTTTGCTGTTTCCTCACCGGATCAGAAGTAGCAGAACTGGATCTTGCGTGGACAGACCCCGTTCTCCATCCCAGTAAGCGGCCCGGCTTTATTGAATTTACCGGAACCCTGCGGGGCAAACTGAAAGATAACAGTGTGTTCACCATCACCTCGCTGCCCGGCGATCCCGGAGCGCTGACCGTTCATGCAGCCACCGCTTCACGGCGCTGGCTGGTACAGGAAGGGGCACAGCCTTCCATGGTGAGCTACTTAAGCGGGGATGGATTTTCCAGAGGGGAAACGGTTAACCTGCTGAATGAATTCCAGAGCGGACTCACCACCCGGCTGGCAGAACAGTTGCTGCTGAACGGCGGCTGTGAACTGCCCACCTACGAAGAAGCATGCAAGGCCCACCGGCCGTTCATAACGGCGGCGCTTACACGATACAATGAACTCGGCGGTCATTCCGCCGTAAAAGTACCCATTACCTGATGTCATCCACCGTTTTACTGATTGGTACCGGACCTATGGCCGAGGGCTATGCAGCAGTGCTGCAGGCGCTGAACCAGCCCTTTAAAGTGATCGGCCGGGGAGCGGAATCTGCGGCCCGCTTTGCCGGGGCTACCGGTGTTCAGCCGGTAACAGGGGGGCTTACCCGCTTTCTGGAGCAAACCGGCCCCGACTCCTTCCACCATGCCATTGTAGCTACAGGAACAGAAAACCTGATGGACTGTGTGCGCAGCCTGCTTCATGCCGGCATCCGGAAGATACTGGTGGAAAAACCCGGCGCCATCAGCATTGATGAGCTGCTGCAGTATGAACCGGAATTGATGCCCTCTGCCGGAACCATATTCATCGCCTATAACCGCCGGTACTATGCATCGGTTGCCGAAGCGCAGCGGCTGATACAGGAAGATGGGGGATTGCAGACCCTTCATTTTGAATTTACCGAATGGGCACACCGCATTGAGCCCCTTCAAAAAGCTCCCGGTGTAAAGGAAAACTGGTTTTTTGCCAATTCCACCCATGTGGTTGACCTGGCTTTTTTCCTGGCCGGTGATCCTGCTGACTGGAAAGCATACTCGAAAAAGGGCAATACGGCCTGGCATGAGAAGACCAATTTTGCCGGCGCCGGCATCACCTCCAACGGTGTATTGTTCTCTTATCTTTCCAACTGGGAAAGCGCCGGCCGCTGGAGTATTGAACTGCTGACCCGCCGCCGCCGCATTTACCTTAAGCCACTGGAACAGCTGTTTGTACAAATGAAGGGTTCTGTTGCGGTGGAGCCGCACCACTTCAATGATGATGCTGACAAACAATACAAGCCGGGTGTATACCTGCAGGTAAAGGAATTTTTACAGGAACAGCCCTCCCTGCTCAGCCTGCATGAGCATATCAGCCGTTCCCGGAATATCTATGCAGCCATCCTGGAAGGATCAGGTGTACATGTATAATCCCATCCTGGAGAAACGCATTGCGGTGGAGCGGTTCCTTAACCAGGGAACTTACCGGACTGCACCCCTGGGTTCACTTTGTTCGCATACCCTTAACCGGATGGTGATCCGCAACAGCCGGATGCCGGTCCTGCGTATTTTGCAGGAATGGATCTGGGTGATTTCCCGCGTATTTACGTCAGGAATACAGAAGCGCGTCCGCTGCATGTTGCTGTTGCCTAACCTGACGGAAAGGGGTAAGGCACAACTTAACCCGGTGCATCAGCTGATGCAGCCCGGGGAAACTGTGCTATTACTCATCAGCGAACTGTACCGGGGTGCAACACTGCGCAGTTATGGCCGCTGGTTCCTGAAAACAACCGCATCGCTTCCGGGATATATCCGGCTGCTGAAAGCCTGTAACCGGGAATACAGGTGTTTGCGCTTCACAGACCGGGTGCTGCTCTTACAGGTATTCCTGCTGCAGACCCTGCGCTACGAAATTGCGCATCAGCGGCTGAAGCAATTAATGCCGCAGAAGCTGGTGGTAGACCTCGACCGGGGCTATTTCCAGGCGCCCCTGGTGCTGGCCGGCAATCACCTGGGTATTGAAACCATTACGCTGGTTCACGGCATTATTTTTCCGCCTTATTTATATGTGCCGGTGATTGCCCGGACGGTTTTTTGCTGGGGCCGGTTTCATGAACAGTTCTTCCGGCCTTACAATGATCCCGCAGTTCAGTATGTGATCACCGGCAATCCTGCTTTCCGCGAAGCTGCTCAATCCCGGGAACAATCAGGCTGTCTTGCCGTCACCAGCCGGTTAAAGCATCCCCGTCAGCGGGTGGTTACCTGTGTATCACAGAATTTCAGTGACCAGGCACAGTATGGTATGATCAGTGCTTTCTGCAGGAGCGTTGCCCAAATGGGTGATGACTGGCTGGGGGTGGTGAAAGCACATCCGGCAGATAAAACAGAACAACTGCATGCCCTGCTCCGGGATTATCCCGGTGTGGTGCTGCTGGATAAATCCGTATCACTGGAAGCAGTAATGGAGACCAGCGATATGTTTATGGTTGTGAACTCGAATGTGGCTTTTGATGCCGTACTGGCCGGAAAGCCTGTTTTTTTCTGGCATATTGATGAGGAGCGGTCCGGGCTTGCCGGAATTTTTGCTGAGGAGGCCGGGGCTGTGATTGTAAAAAATGAAACAGAACTAGCCGGCTTGCTTCGCCGGTGTAACGAGCATGGCATCGGCCGGGAAATCCATGCCGGTTCACTGGCAGCCTTTGCCGGCGCTTTCTGTGCCTATACGGGTGAGGCAGCAGCCCGTCTTACCCGACAATACCTGATATCCGATTGAGCGCTGAACAATTTTTCCGGTTTGTAAAGAACCCCATGATCCGCCGGATGCTGGTTTACACGGTATCCGATGGTATCAGTAAGGCGGTTCCCTTCCTGGTGTTGCCGGTCATTGCCCGTTACCTCACTGTAGAGGATTTTGGCCTGGTGAGCAACTTCACCGTACTGGTGGAACTGTTTACCGCCTTCGTGGCTTTTTCTGCATATTTTTCACTGGGCGTTGACTACTACAAAAAAGACAGGCCCACCCTGGTGAGCAACCTGGTGGTTATGATCACCACGCTGTTTGCAGCTACTTTTATCCTGATTGTAGTATTTAACGGTATCATATACGCGAATTTCCGGATTAGCCTGCAATGGCAGGTCTATGCACTGGTTACTGCTTATTTTAACAGTATCAACCAGCTGTACAATACCAAGCTTCGGTATGATGAAAAGGCGAAGCTTTTTGGATTTTTGCAGCTGGTTCGTTCCAGCATGTCAGCGGGACTGAGCCTGTTGTTGGTCATTGCCCTCGACTGGTCATGGCAGGGGAGGGCATTTTCGCTTTTTGCCACCGGCCTTGTGCTGTTTATTATATCGGTGATCCTGATGTTCAGGGAGAAAGTAATCCTGAAAAATGTGCAGCCGAAAATTGTATTAAGTGTGATGGCTTTTGGCGTTTCAATGCTTCCTCAAAACCTGGTGGGCTGGTTGAGAAGCGGGTATGAAAAATCGCTGGTTACGCGGCAGGTAGGTCTGGGTGGAAACGGGTTGATTTCATTTGCAGGGACCATAGCCTCCATTTTTCTCATGTTTACAACAGCATTTTTTTCAACTTATACCCCCTTTCTTTTTAAGTCGCTTACCCGGCTGGAAAATGAACCCGAAAACCGGGAAATAATACTTAAAGATATCCTTAAAAAGGCCTATTTATTTCTCGGGTTTTTGTTATGTGCAATTCTGGCGGGCTACTTTCTGACCATTCTGCTGATCAATTATTTTTTCAGGGACGACTATCATGGTGCCAAAGTACTCATGCCGCTGGCGTTAGTTACGGTATTTCTGAGTGCTTTGTCTTCCTGGCTCTCATCCTTCCTGCTTTTCAAGAAAAAAACAAAATTACTGGCAGTTATTACGATCAGCCTGACAATAGTTCAACTGGGTCTAACCTGGTATATGGTAACGAATTATTCTACTATAGGCGCCCAATACGCGAGTGTACTGGGCAACTTGCTGTTGAATTCAGTACTGGCATGGTTTGTAACCCTTGAGTACCGTATGCCCTGGCTCCGGGTATTTTACAGTAAGTAATCATTTATTGAGAACCTGCCCTGAAAATCTGAGACTACTTTAATAAATAACAATGAAAATACTTGATTGCACCTTACGTGACGGTGGATATTATACCCTCTGGGATTTTGACCGTCAACTGGCGGAAAATTATTTCCGCTCACTGAATCAGCTGCCGCTGGATTATATTGAAGTGGGCTACCGCTCCACGCCGATGAAGGAATACCTGGGCGAATACTTTTACACGCCGGTTTATGTGCTGGAAAAAATCCGAAGCCTCTGCAACAAAGACCTGGTGATCATCCTCAATGAAAAAGATGTACGGCCCGAGCACCTGCCTGCCCTGCTGGATCCGATCCGCGGGCTGGTGAAGATGGTGCGGATGGCCATCGATCCCAAAAACCTGGGCCGGGCGCTGGTGCTGGCTGAAGGGGTAAAGAAGATGGGGTTTGAAGTGGGGTTTAATGTGATGTATATGTCTGCCTGGGCCGGCCAGCAGGGCTTCCTGTCGGAGCTGAAACAGGTGGATGGCCTGGCGGATTATTTCTATATGGTTGACTCTTACGGTGGCGTATATCCGCAGGATGTGGTCAATACCATCGGCGTGGTGCGTCAGTATACGAATGCTCCGCTGGGCTTTCACGGACATAATAACATGGAGCTGGCACTCATCAATTCACTGACCGCCCTCGAACACGGCGTTGAAATCGTGGATGCCACCATCACCGGCATGGGGCGCGGGGCAGGTAACCTCAAAACCGAGCTGCTGCTCACTGTACTGAATTCAAAGGGTCAGCTGGCGCTGGATTTCAATCATCTTGCGGTGGTGGTGGATGGCTTTACCCAGCTGCAGAAGCAGTATGAATGGGGCACGAACCTGCCCTATATGTTCTCGGGAGCCAATTCATTGCCCCAGAAGGAAGTAATGGAATGGGTTTCCAAACGCTTTTATTCTTTTAACAGTATCATCCAGGCGCTGGAGAATAAAAAAAACAAACTCGAAGACAACCGGCGCTTTGATATATTCACTCCTGTCAGAACCTACCGGAAAGCGGTTATTGTAGGCGGTGGCCCCTCCGCGGTAAGTCTTGCGGAACCGGTCCGGATGCTGCTGCAGCATGAACCCGATACCTGCCTGGTATATGCCAGCACCCGCAATGCTTCCTTCTATAAAGACCTTCCGGCGGATCATTATTTCTGTCTCGTTGGCAATGAAGGCAACCGGATGGTGAAAGTGTTTGAAGACCTCGGGCACTTCAATGGACAATGTGTGCTTCCGCCCTATCCCCGCCGAATGGGCACTTTTGTACCGGATGAGGTTGCCGGTCGTACCTGCGAGCTGAAAGAGATTGTGTATACCGGTCAGGTGAAGGATTCACAAACCGCGCTATCGCTGCAGGTTTGCCTCGATCTCAAAGTGGAAGAGGTGCTGGTAGTGGGCTATGACGGATATACCGGCAGCCGTATGGGCTCCAAGGAACAGGAACTGCTGGCAGAAAATGAAATGCTGTTTGCCGCCGCGCAGGACTACGGACTGAAACTCACTGCCCTGGCACAGACCAAGTATAAATCGCTTCCCATCGAATCTGTTTATTCCAAACTGAAATGAAAATACACCTGATCATTCCGGCGCGGTACAAATCCACGCGCTTTCCCGGTAAACCCCTCACGGATATCGGAGGCAAAACGATGCTCCGGAGGGTATTCGACCAGTGTGCACAGGCTTTTCCGGCAACGGATATCTATGTAGCTACGGAAGATGAACGCATCATGGAATACTGCCGTTCACAGCAGATGCCCTGTGTACTCACCACGGATGACTGCCTTACCGGTACCGACCGGGTGGCGGAAGCAGCTGAAATCCTGGATTCGGATGTGTGTATCAATGTGCAGGGGGATGAACCCCTCTTCAACCCGGAAGATATCCGCCTGCTGGTGCAGCGGGTACAGGAACAGCCCGGGCGTGTATATGCCGGGTATTGTGAGATTGATACCGAGGAAATGTACCGCAGCCTCTCTGTTCCTAAAATGGTGATGAACGAACAGGAGCAGCTGCTCTATACCAGCCGCCACCCGATACCAGGCAATAAAACCGGCGCCTTCCGGATGGCCTGGCGCCAGGTTTGCGCCTATGCCTTCCACCGGGAAGCGCTGCGCATGTACAGGGGCTGCGCACAAAAAACACCCCTGGAACAGGAGGAAGACCTGGAACTGCTCCGCTTCCTGGAAAAGGGATATCCGGTTCAGTTAGTAAAGATGAGCCGGGAGTCCATCGCGGTGGATCATCCTGAAGATGTACAGAAAGTACTGGAAAAACTGAAAGATGCTTGAGCTGACCACACAATATGAGGCGATACTCTGGGACTTCGACGGGGTACTGATGAATTCCAATCCCATCCGTGACCGGGGGTTCGCGGAAACGCTTGCTGCCTACCCTGCTGCAGAGGTGGAAGCCCTGCTGGCCTATCACCGGGCCAACGGCGGGTTGTCGCGCTATGTGAAATTCCGCTACTTTTTTGAAACCATCCGGAATGAAGCCATCACCGAAGCGGAAGTAAAAGCCTGGGCCCTTCGTTTTTCGGGGGTGGTGAAAACGCTGCTCTTCGACCCGACCCTGCTGATTATGGAAACACTTGACTGGGTGAAGGACAATCATGCCCGCGTGCCGATGCACATCGTTTCCGGTTCCGACCAGGAAGAACTGCGGGAAGTGTGCAGGCACCACCACATTGATCAGTTTTTTAAGGATATACAGGGAAGTCCCACCCCCAAGAAACAACTGGTAGCCGGCTTGCTTTCAAAATACGGCTATACACCGGACCGCTGTGTGCTGGTTGGCGACTCTGTGAATGATTATGATGCAGCCCGGGTGAACGGACTGCAGTTTTTTCCGTACAACAATCCGGATTTGTTAGCCTGTAATACATGCGTATGAGAAAGAAACTGTCTGGTGGTGATGATTTTTCAATGTATGCGTGGGTGCTTTTTTTTATCTGGCCATTTGGAATACTGCTGGTGGCCATGTCAAATTTTTCAAATAAAAAGTACCGCAAATTCATTTGGATGTTTCTTGTGTTTTACGGACTCATGTTCGTAATCAAAGAAATCGGATCAGATGCCTATGCACATCATGAAAAATTCCAGGAAGTTGCACTTAAGCCTTTCAGTGAGTTGTATAATATTCTGGTGGAATTCATCACACTTAGTGGTGATGATTTGGATTTTTACGCGCCCATTGTCAATTTTATTGTATCGCGTATTACCACGGATACAGCCATTTTATTTGCGGTTCATGCGGGGGTGTTTGGATTTTTTTATCTGAAGTCAATCAGCTTTCTTTATGATGAATTCAATGGGAAAATTAATACCAATGCTTTCATTTTCTTTGTGATGTTCATTGGGTTGTTTTCTATTCACCAGATTAATGCAGTTAGATATTATACGGCACTATGGATATGGGTTTATGGCGCTTTACTGCTTCTTACAAATAAGAAACCGGTTTATTTGCTGATCTGTTTATCAGCGAGCCTCGTGCATTTCGGTGTAACTATGGCAACAGCTGTTCTCCTGCTTTTTTTTATACTGGGAAGGCGTGATTATATATACCTCCCTCTGCTCATTGCATCATTTGTGGTAGGACAGTTTTACCAGTTAAGTGTTTTTGTGGAGTTTGGTTCAAAAGTGAGTGATGCAGCAGAAAAACGAGCTGTAGCTTATACAAATGAAGATTATTATCAAATGCGCCAGGAACATCTGATGAATGAAACTGCCTGGTTCATTCGCCTGCGGTCAGACTTACTTCAGTATTTTATCTTATTTGCACTTCTTTTTATTTACATGCGGAGGAAACGGTATTACTGGGATTTGCAGCAGAAATATCTTTTGTCTTTTCTCATGCTTTTTCTTTCGTTTGTGAATTTTGTAATCGATGTTCCCTCGTTTGGCGGCCGTATGCGATATATTTTCTGGGTAATGAGTGCTTATTTCCTGTACAGATTTTACCAGTTAAACGATATTAAAAAGATCAACCTGATTAAGTGGCTTGCAGTTTTTCCCATCATGCTTTGGATAGCAGTTGAGTTAAGGATATCTGCTTATTTTACCCATATTCTGGTTTTTGTGGGTAACCCGCTTTTCCGGTTTTTTGACAGAAGCTATACCACGCTGTATGATATTTTCTTTAAGGACGCGCCCGGTGCACTGTAAGCATCATTCACACTTATGAATTTACACCCGGATATATTATACAGACACCTGAGCAACCTCCCCGGCTGGCGTACCCGCAGGAAGATTGTGGTGATTGAATCGGATGACTGGGGCAGTATCCGGATGCCATCGCTTGCGGCTTTTGAAAGACTGAAGGCGCAGGGCATTACCCTTGACCGGGGAGATGCACTCCGTTACAACCGCAATGATACACTCGCCGGTGCCAGCGATTTCAGTGCTTTATTTGAACTGTTGCAGCAATACCGCGACAGCAGGGGCAACCCTGCAGTATTTACGGCACTGAGCCTGGTGGCCAACCCGGATTTTGAAAAGATCCGGCAATCCGGGTTCAGCAGCTACCACTACGAAACAGTCAAAGAGACACTTGAACGGTATTATCCCGGGGAAAACGTTTTCCAATACTGGCAGGAAGGAATCCGGCACCGCCTGTTTATCCCCCAGTTCCACGGAAGGGAACACCTGAATGTGGCAGCCTGGATGAAAGCGCTGGCTGCTGATGAACCGCAGACAAAAGCTGCTTTTGAAGAAGGCTGCTGGGGCTTCAGCAATCAGCATCCTTATAATGTCCGTTACCAGGCAGCCTTTGATGTGACCGAACCTGCAGAGATTGAAGCACACCATGCAATTATACGTGACGGGCTGACGCTGTTTGAACAACTGATGGGATACAGGGCCACTTTCTTCGTGCCGCCCAATGGGCCCATCAATAATGCCGTGGAAAAAACAGCCGCAGAAAATGGTATCCGGTTTATGTCGGCCTCCAAAGTGCAGCATGAGGCACTCGGCCTGGGCAGGACCCGCCGCCGGCTGCACTACCTGGGACAGCGGAACACTCACGGACAATTATACATCACCCGGAATTGCTTTTTTGAGCCGAGCCAGGACGGAAGAAACTGGGTGCAGAGCTGTCTCCAGGAGATCAGTATTGCCTTCCGCTGGAATAAACCGGCGGTGATCAGTGCACACCGGGTCAATTTTGTAGGCGGACTTCAGGAAGAGAACCGCCGAAAGGGGCTGGTACAGCTGGAGCAGCTCCTGCAGGAGATACTCCGGCGCTGGCCTGAAGTGGAATTCATGACATCCGATCAGCTGGGTATACTGATGGCTGACAGATAATCTGCGCTTATACCTCACCGTGATCAGCGTCTATCCCATCCTGCGCGGCCTTGCGAGCTATGTTTTACCCCGTAAGCTCTTCACGCGGCCGGGCACGGGCGGATCCTTTTCCGCCGAATATTGTTACTCGGTCTGGTTAAGGCACCTCGTGCAGCTGCACCGGAACGGGCTGATACAGTCGGCCGCCGGTCTGCACCAGGTGGCTGAAATTGGACCCGGCGACAGCCTCGGTACCGGAATGGCAGCCCTCTATGCCGGCGCACAGCAGTACAGCGCACTGGACATCATCCGGCATGCGGATACCCTTACCAACCGCCGGGTGAATGATCATTTACTGGAGCTGTTCCTGCAGCACAGGGAGATACCCCACCAAGCCTTCCCGGATCTCAGCCCGTCATTGCCGGATTATTCTTTTCCGGAGGAACTGCTGCCCGCAGATACGCAAACATACCGGGAGCGGCACGAACGGATCAAAGACGCGCTGGATAAAAACTATAATGCGGATACTGCTCTCCGTTATATCCTGTCCTGGATGGATGAAAAAGCTGCTCCTTCCGGTGAGCTTGACCTGATTTTTTCACAGGCCGCCATGGAGCACGTGGCGGATATCCGACTGGCTTACCGCCTGATGCACCGGATGCTCCGTAAAGGGGGCCTTATCAGCCACCAGGTGGATTTCAGGGCACATGAAATGTCTGCAGACTGGGACGGCCATTTTTACATCGGGCCGCGTACCTGGCAGCTGCTGGCACACGGACGGAAATACCCGATGAACCGGCTCCCTTTATCCGCACACCTGCAGGCATTGACAGATGCCGGCTTCCGGGTAGCGGCAGTAGTGAAACAAAAAGGGGCTAGTACCAGGCCCGGACAGGATACGGCGGTCCCCGGTATTCATTTCGAGCCGGATGACCGCGTAACGATGGGTGCGCTGATCCAGGCGGTAAAATGCTGACAGCTGCCCGGCAAACGAATTAAAATCTGATTTACGTCTTTTATGAATACATCTGCTGCAGGAGTAATCAGTAAACGCATTGTACTCACCGATATCGGAGTGCTGGCGGCTGTGTATGGGATACCCGCCCTGGCGCATCTCACCCCCTTTCCATTGTATTACCTGGATCCGATGCGCCTGTTGCTGATGGCAGGTTACCTGCTCAGCAGGCATGGGGGGAATGCGGCCCTGCTTGCCCTCACGATCCCCCTGTTTTCCTCCTGGGTAACCGGGCATCCGCCCTTTGCCAAAGCTGTACTGATCGGAATTGAATTACTGGTGAATATCACCCTGCTGCATGCAGCCATTCAAAAGCTGAAAGCGCCGGTACTGCTGCTTGTGTTTGCCAGCATTGTGATCAGTAAAGTGATGTATTATGCTGCTAAAGCACTGTTTATCCAGTGGCGATGGATTCAGGATAAAGTGGTAGCCACCGGACTGGAAACCCAGCTGATCACAGCCATCGCTGTGTCCTGCGTCTTCGCGCTTCTGTACCGGCGAAAACCCTGACCCCTATGCCTGCTGTTGATGATGCCACCCTGCTGATTCAAACCTTGTTTGCGGATGCCGCTCATCGCACGACGGAGGCTTTGCAGCAACGATATACAGACCAGGGAGGATTGAATGCGGCTGTCAGGAACCTGGGCAGCCAGTTGCTCACACCTGATAAAATCAGGCAAAAGCGGGTTTTGCTGAAGCCGAACTGGGTAAAGCATAACCAGGATCCGGGGGATACCTGGTGCCTGCGTACCCACGACAGTTTTGTGCTGGCCGTACTGGAGTATGTGCTTTCCCTGCAACCGGCCGCCGTGGTGCTCGGTGATGCACCCATCCAGGGCTGCCGCTGGGACGCGATGATCAGTGCCGCTTTCCTGGAGAAAGTACAGCAACTCTCCGTTCAGTATGGTGTGGCAGTACAGGTAAAAGATTTCCGCCGGATGCAGTATGACCCGGCCGGCAACCGCCTCAGCACCGGGAAGCGCCCGCTGAGCGATTATGTGCTTTTTGATGTGGGCGCCCGCAGCTACCTCGAGCCGGTAACGGAGCCGGGAAGAAACCGCTTCAGGGTAAGTCAGTATAATCCCGACCGATTCCTTGAATCGCACCGGCCCGGGATGCACCGCTACTGTATCACCCGGGAACTGTTTGACGCAGAGGTGGTGATTTCGCTGCCTAAAATAAAAACCCATCAGAAGTCGGGCATTACTGCGGCACTAAAAAATATTGTAGGACTCAACGGGGATAAAGATTTTTTACCCCATCACCGGATCGGGGGGAAAAAGGCAGGCGGCGACAGTTATGCCGGCCGGCATCCTCTTCGCTACTGGTCGGAACTGGCCCTTGATCAGGCCAACCGGCGAAAAGGCCGCGGAGGCTATCTTTTCTGGAGGCGTGCTGCTTCCCTGTTATGGAAACTCTCGCTGCCGGATAAACGCGTTCATCAGCCCAACGGGGCCTGGTATGGCAATGATACCACCTGGAGGATGGTGATGGACCTGAACCTGGTGATTCATTACGGGAAGGCCGACGGCACACTGGCCGATACTCCCCAGCGGGCGCTCTATCATTTCTGCGATGGTATCATTGCCGGTCAGGGAGATGGCCCGCTCCACCCGGAACCGCTGCCCCTGGGAATACTGCTCCTGTCAGACAGTGCAGCCCTTACCGACCGTTTTGCCGCCCTGCTGATGGGGATGACCCCGGATAAAATACCCCTGCTCCGCGCAGCCGCCGACTGGATAACGGAAACCAATACCCGCATGCTGATCAACGGAGCACCGGCCAGCTATCAGCAGTTGCAGGAACTCGCACTCTCTGCGCGTATGCCGCCCGGATGGACGGATTATGCAGCCTGAACTGCTGTACCTTTATATGCTTGCGATTCACCATTCCCCGATTTCATTCAGCACCCGCTGGATCCGGTACTGTGAATCAAAGGGAATTCCCTACCGGCTGGTAAACTGTTATGATTCGGACATCATACAGCAGCTGGCAGATTGTGAGGCCCTGCTCTGGCACCACCATCACGCCAATGAAAAAGACATCCTGTTTGCCCGGCAACTGCTGTTTGCACTGGAAACAGCGGGAAAGAAGGTATTTCCTGATTTCCGCACCGCCTGGCATTTCGATGATAAAATAGGACAGAAGTACCTCCTGGAAGCCATTGGCGCCCCGTTTGTACCGGCCCATATTTTTTACGAGGAAGCCACTGCCCTTGACTGGATACGCAGGTCCGCCTTTCCTAAAGTATTTAAACTCCGCAAAGGGGCCGGCTCCATCAATGTACAGCTGGTGGCAACGGCTGCGGAAGCGGAAACGCTGACCCGGAAAGCCTTCTCCACCGGTTTCAGTCACACAAACCTACTTCCCTGGCAGGAAGTGTACCTGAAGGTGCAGCAGGGTAAACTGCCGCTCACGGCACTGGTTAAACGCACCTTCCGCAAGCTGGCACCCACCCCTTTTGCACGGGTGAGCGGCCGTGAACGGGGATATGTGTACTTCCAGGATTTCATACCCGGCAATACTTTTGATATCCGGGTAGTGGTAGTGGGAGACCGGGCTTTTGCGATTAAAAGACTGGTACGTCCCGGTGATTTCCGGGCTTCAGGCGGCGGGGAGATCATCCATGATCCTGCAGGTATTCCTGCTGAGGCGCTGGCCCGCTCCTTTGCCATCAACCGCCGGTTGCAGTCGCAGTGCCTGGCCCTCGATTTTGTACTCAGTAACGGTGAGCCCCTGGTGGTGGAGATCAGTTTCGGCTTTCTTCCGGAGGGATATGATGCCTGTACCGGTTACTGGAATGAACAACTGCAATGGAAGGAAGGCGCTTTCGATCCCTACGGCTGGATGATCGATGCCCTTTTACAAAAGTAACAGCTCATTATTATCAGACATGACGGCTAAGAAAAGACTGGTACTGGTGATCCCCTCCCTGCAGACGGGCGGGATGGAAAGGGTAATGGCTGTACTGGCCGGCTACTTTGCAGAGAAGCCTTACCTGGAAGTGCATATTGTATTGTATGGCATGCACCGCGATATTTTTTACAGCCTTCCTTTTAATGTGAAAGTGCATAAACCGGATTTCACTTTCATGAATACCGCGGGCCTGCGCCTGATCAGCAGTATCCGCACACTCTTTTACCTGCGTCGTACCATCAGCGCACTGAAGCCCGACTCAGTGCTGAGCCTGGGGGAATACTGGAACAGTTTTGTACTCCTTGCCTTGCTTAAACTGAAACTCAGGGTGTTTGTATCTGACCGCTGCCAGCCGGATAAAAACCTGGGAATCCTCCAGGAGCGTCTGCGCAAATGGCTCTATCCCCGGGCCGCGGGAATTGTGGTGCAGACGGCCATCGCGGATACCTATTACCGGAAGCATATCGGCCACCCCAATATCCGGGTGATCGGTAACCCCATCCGGGATATTGACAATCCCCGCCAGATTCCCAAAGACAATATTGTGCTGACGGTGGGGCGTCTGATCAAAACCAAGCACCATGATCAGCTGATATCCATGTTCATGCGCATCAGTAAACCCGGCTGGAAACTGGTGATTGTTGGAGATGAAGTGAAAAAGCACAGTAATCTTCAGCAGATACGGCGCCGCATTCACGAACTGAAAGCAGAGGACAGGGTGATCCTGGAAGGCCGTCGCCTGAATGTGGAGGATTACTATAACCAGAGCCGGATCTTCGCGTTTACTTCCAGCAGTGAGGGCTTTCCCAATGTGGTGGGAGAAGCACAGGCCGCCGGTTTGCCTGTCGTGGCGTTTGATTGTATGTCGGGTCCGGCTGAAATGATCCTGGATGGTGAAAACGGATTTCTGGTACCCCTGTTTGACTATGTGAAGTTTCAGCAACGGCTGGAACAGCTGATGGATAATGAGGCCCTCAGGGATAAACTCGGATCTGCCGCCCGGTCATCTGTAAAAAAGTTTGCGGTGGAAAAAACCGGTGCCGCGTTTGAATCCTTTATTTTTCCGGAGCTTCACCCGGCAAAACCCTGATAAAGGGAACGATACCGATGCTACCTGTCATCAAATCAGACCTCTACCGATACCAGCCCGGCCCGTACAGTTGGGGCAGGCTGCTCAAAGGAATGCGTGCGCAGGGCTTCCGTTATATGTTCTGGCGCAGACTCATGGAGCATTACCGGGGAACACCGTTGGGATGGCTGGCCCGGCTGATGGTGCGCCATTATATGTACAAATTCGGATTCCAGATAGGTGGTCAGATCGGGGAGGGCTTATACATCGGTCATTTCGGGACTGTAATCGTGAGTGTCAATGCCGTTATCGGCAACTGGTGCAATATCGGCCCGGGGGTTACGATCGGCGCCAGCCGCCGGGGTGAGAAGAAAGGGGCCCCGGTGCTGGGTGATTGTGTATGGGTGGGAACGAACGCGGTGCTGGTGGGGAATATCCGTATTGGTTCTGATGTACTCATCGCGCCGGGAGCCTATGTCAATATGGATGTACCGGATCATTCCCTTGTTATCGGGAATCCGGGAAAAATCATACCCCGGGAGCATGCTACGGAAGGGCATATCAATAATGTACCGCCTGAAAAGCAGTGATCCTGCTGCAGTAAGCGTAACCGGTGTGGCTGATGAGGAAAACGATTGATACGGTAAAGAAAAACCTGCTGCTGGTACCCGGCTGGCGCACCCGCCGGCGGATTGTGGTTATTGAATCCGACGACTGGGGTGCGGCACGCATACAGGATCAGAACGTATTGGCTGAACTGACAGCCCGTAACCCGCTGCTGGAGAAAGACCTGATCAGCCGATATGATGCCCTTGAAACCAATGATGACCTGGAAGCACTGCTCGGGGTATTCGGTTCGGTAAAAGACTGCAATGGTAATCCTGCTGTACTTACCGCAGATTCGATCATGGCCAACCCGGATTATGAACGGATCGCAGCTACCGGCTACCGGGAATACTTTTATGAGCCTTTCACGAAAACCCTCGATCGTTTCCCCCGGAGCAACCGGGTGATGGAACTGATAACGCAGGGAAGGAATGCGGGGATCTATCATCCGCAGTTTCACGGCCGCGAGCATGTGAACATCCGGCAATGGCTTACCGGTCTGCAACTGGGCAACCCGGACCTGCTGGAAGCCTTCCGTCACGGCGTATTTGGGATTCCATTCCGCGGTGAAAATAAAAAGCGCCGCAATATAGTGTCGGCGCTGGATTTTGAAGAGCCTTCAGACATCCCTTCCCTGCATGCCATCCTGGCTGACGGGATGCGATTGTTTGAACAGCTGTTCGGTTTCCGCTCAGCTTCCTTTATTGCCACCACCTACGTCTGGCATCCGGCCATGGAATCGGCCCTGTGGGAGGGTGGTATCCGTTACCTGCAGGGCATCCCTTATCAGTATATCCCTAATCCCGGGGGGAACTGGTACAAAAAGAAATTTCATTACACCGGGCAACGCAACCGGCTCGGACAAACCTACCTGGTGCGCAATGTGTTTTTTGAACCCAGCCTCGTGGCAAAACGCCTGGATTGGGTAGGGGAATGCATGAAGCGGATCGCGATGGCTTTCGCCTGGGGCAAACCTGCCATCATCTGTACGCACCGCGTCAATTTTATCGGTGCCCTCGAGGAACGCAACCGCACGGAAAACCTGGCGATGTTCAGGGAACTGCTGCAAAGGATGGTACAGCGGTGGCCCGAAATCGAATTTATGCGCTCAGATGAGCTGGGCGCCCTGATGGAGAATACGTTTCCTGAAAAGAAAGCTCCCGGGAGCTAACCCCCCGGAACTGGGAAATATGGAATAACTACCTTTGGCCGCCTTGCGGAAAAATTAAACAACCCTGAAACGGTTACACCTTTAATAAACTTTTATCATGCAATTGATCAGTGTACTGCTGCGCCTGCTGAAACATCCGCTGGGCAGCCGCAACAAATGGAGAACTTTTGTCCGTTTTGTGAAATGGCAGGTGCTCACCCGCATTAATCCAAGGCCCATCGTTTATCGCTTTACCGAGAAATCGGTACTGGTGATTGAACGGGGAATGACCGGTGCTACGGGAAATTATTACTGCGGGCTGCAGGAATTCGATGACATGGCTTTCCTCCTGCACGTACTCAGGGAGCAAGACCTGGTGGGGGATATCGGAGCCAATATCGGCAGCTATACGGTGTTGTCATCTGCACATTGTGGCGCCCGAACCATTTTTTTTGAGCCGGTACCCATCTCTTACAAGCGGCTCATCCGGAATGTTGAGGCCAACAAAATCCAGGATAAGGTACAGGGTCATAACGCAGCAGTGGGTTCTAAACCCGGTACCCTGCGTTTTACACAGACTTCGGATATGATGAACCACGTAGCGCTGGAAGGAGAAACGAACACCATCGATGTTCCGGTGGTTACCCTTGACGGCGTGCTGGCCGGCGGTGAATGTCCTTTCCTGCTCAAAATTGATGTGGAAGGGTTTGAAACTGAAGTAATCAACGGCGCCACCACCACGCTGGCCAGGCCGGAACTCAAAGCGATCATCATGGAAATAAAGGGTACTGGTGCCCGTTATGGATATGATGAGCAGCAGCTCCACAACCGGCTGGTATCGTTTGGGTTCGCACCTTACCGGTATGATGGGTTTACCCGCAGCCTGATTGAACTTGATACCTATAAAGGAGACCATAACACCATCTATATCCGTGAGCCTGAAATGATCCGGGCAAGGATCAGTTCAGCACCCTATATCAGCATTCACGGAGTAAGTATCTGATTTTCCGGACCGGTTTACCCGCCATGAAAAGGATCTGTTTTTTTACTTCCACCAGCTTTCATTTCATGCTGGCAGTGGATTTTATCCATACCCGGTACAATGAAAAGAACGGGTATGAGCCCATTATTTTTCAATTGAACAGGGCAGGAGAAGATATTAATCCGGATCTGGATATTACTGGGCTGCCTTTTACCCTGAAGGTTATTCACTACAATGAGTTTGGGGATTTACGACCCTACCCTGAATTCATTTCCATGATAAGGTTTATTGAAAAATCGGTTCCTGAAGTATGTGTATTTTTTCTTGAGCAGGGTGCCTTTGCTGTTTGGTTAAATTTTTTCATGCGGGGTAAAACCAAAATTGTGCTCGCTCCGGATGGGAATAAACCTTATTACAAAATCACCCGCCGGGCTTTATATTCAAGGACCCTGGAAACCATCCGGATATACCGTTTCCTTGCCAGGCAGGGTATATATCTGTTCCGGCTTTATTACCAGAGCCTGAATTACGGAAGACTCAGGGGAATAGATGAAATCTGGCTTGAACATCCCCAATCTTATCAGGGCGCCTGCAGGGAAAAGCTTGTCAGGTACGCTTTCCTTCAGCAATATGATCAACAGCATCCACTGAACCGGATATTTCGCTTTTCACCAGGTGATTTACCCTTTACAGAGAATGGCATTTATTACGTGAATAATATACTCTATGAAAAGTATCTCTATGATATTGAAATAGACGTGTTGAATGATATCCGGAAAAGGTTTACGGGAGTACCAATGGTCATTAAATATCACCCATCCACCCCCGAGTTTCAGATAGAACGATTCCGTGCTTTGCCCGGGGTACAACTGATGATTAGCCCGGTTCCTTTTGAACTGATTGCCGCGAGCCTGAGAAATTGCATATTAATAAGTATGTGGTCCAATGCGCTGATGCATAATAACCCCTCTTGTAATATCTACTGGTTGAATAAATATCTCGAAAAAAGAGGCCAGATGCTGAAAAGGATTCAACTGGTTAATCCCACGGATTACATCAAAGAGATTGAAGAGCTGGATGAGCTTACATTTCCTGCTTAAATAAACCTGAATATTTTTTACAGGCTTATCCTGCCTGACTTTATGGTGATTTTATTTCAAGGGATTCATGTTTAAATCAGTTTAATCAGCTCACCTGTATTTGTGTCATTGGTCAACTTTTACCTTAACGAATGGCCTTCACTTTTATTGACCCCGCGGGGTAATGCCTTAATTTTTTAGTTTACACGTTGCACTGTCTTATCATTTGATTCATCGGATCGGTAAGTGGCAAACGGCGTTTTGTTTTTTCAAACCCCGGAATGCGAAACCACAGTCAAATAAGAATCCTGCTCGTTACCGGATCGCTTAACCAGGGTGGTGCTGAATTTCAGCTGCTCACCCTGGCCCGTATGTTGCAGGAGCACGGCTTTGATGTGGAAGTGCTCGCCCTTACGGATTATGATTATTTTATGCCCTATGTCCGGAAGCACAAACTCCGCTATACCTGTATTGAAAACAGGGGGAGTAATGTGTACCGGGTTTGGAAGGCAGTGCGGCTGATAATTCAGCGCAGGCCCACGCTGGTAATTTCTTATATAAAGAAAGTAAGCCAGGTGGCCATCCTGGCCCGGATCTTTTCAGGCTTTGCTTTTAAACTGATCAGCTCAGAGCGGACCGCCTTAATCAGGCCCCGGCATGATCTGTTTTATTTTAACCTCACCCGTTTTGTCAATCTTATTACCGTTAATTCTTCGTCCAAGCTGTCTTACATCCGGCAGCGTTTTCCATTTTTGCGCCGCAAAGCGGTATTCATGCCCAATATCATAGATTACCGGCGCTTTGAAGCCGTGAGTTCTGTCCCTGCGCAGGATGGTGTAATCAGGTTATCTTTTATCGGCCGGATCTCTCCGGAGAAAAACCTGCTGAACCTGGTGAAAGCAGTGGGGATGCTTACGGGGCGTGGCTACCGGTTGCGGCTAACTCTTTCCGGAGCCGCCAGTAACAAACTGTACTTAGGGCAGCTGCAAGAACTGATCAGGAGAGAGCAGCTGGAGCATATAGTGCTGTATACCGGTCCGGTGGGGCAGGTGGAAGAAGTGTACCGCCACACGGATCTGCTATGCCTTGTTTCCGTCTTTGAAGGCTTCTCCAATGTATTGTCTGAAGCTCTATGCAGCGGCATCCCGGTACTGGCGAGTGATATTGAGGAAAACCGGTATCTGGTAGAAGATACGGTCAATGGTTTCCTGGTGCCGCCGGGTGATGCTGCAGCCATCGCTGCCGGGATTGAACGCTTTTTACAACTTGATCCGGCAGCCATCAGTATCATGGCAGCCAGCAACAGGAATAAAGCCCGGGCCATTTTTGATGAAGACCATATTTATCAGCAGTACGTGGATTTATTCCGTAAAACAGGACTACAGGTAAAAGAACCCATTGCTAAAGTAGCCGGAGAATGATCAGCAGTCACCCATTTATTCCATGAAAAAAGTACTCATACTGCAACGGGCCATTCCCAACTACCGGTTGCCGTTATTCCAGGCATTGTGCGCGCTGAAAGAAGTGGAGATTACCATCGGCTGTGCGGAGCATGATGAAGCCACTTCCACCGGTATTCCCGCGGATAACTATGCCGGGGTGCGGATACTGCCGGTAAAGGTGCATAAACTGGGTGGAAAACTGTTGTTCCAGCAAGTGGTTTCGCTGAATCCCTATGACCTGGTAATCACCGATATCTCCATCAACATGGTTTCGGTTCCGGTATACCTCCTGCTGTGCCGGTTGAAAGGAATACCTGTGATCGGCTGGGGCAAAGGCGTGCCGCAACTGCTGGATGTACCTGAGTCAGGACTGAAGCGGCGGTATAAAAAATTCATCGCCTCCTGCTGCCAGGGGCTGATCGTGTACGGTCAGATTTCGAAAAAATATTTTGAGTCCATCGGGCTGGGACGTAAGCCCATGTTTGTTGCCCAGAACTCCGTGCATACCGAACGTTTTTATGAACAGTTTGAACAGCATGCACAGGAAGGGGCGGCCCTCCGCCAGCAACTCGGATTGCAGGACCGCTTTGTGTTCGGGTATTTCGGAAAGCTCACCGGCCGGAAAGGGGTGGATAAAATCATCGAAGCCTTCCGCATCGTGAAAGATATGCAGCCCGCCAGCTACCTGCTGATTGCAGGCAATGGTCCGGACCGGGCAAGGCTGGAAAAGCTGGGGGCAGACCTGGTGGCTGAGGGCAGTATGCAGTTTATGGGACGGGTACCCAACGGTGGCGAGGGCGCAGTGCTGCATGCCATCGATGCCTACCTGAGTTACTCGCAGGGCGGCCTGGGAATCCTGGAAGCGATGGCCACTGCACGTACCATCATCAGTACGCCGGAAGTGTTTCCTGAAACAGAATTGCTGCAGGGAAATCACAACTGTTTCCTGTCGGCCGATTTCAGCACCGGCGCCTTTGCAGCGGCGATGGAAAAGGCCGTGCGTGAACCCGCCGCAGCGCATGCCATGGGCGTGCAGGCGCAGCAAACCGTAAAAGAAAAAGCCGGAACCACGGTGATGGTGAATGCATTTCTGAATGCCATCCGGCATACATTGAATCAGTAAAAAATCAAATCAAGTATAATGACAAGCATTGGAATTTTCGGACTCGGGTATGTAGGCGTGGTCACCGCGGCCTGCTTCGCCAAGGAAGGCTACCGGGTGTACGGCGTGGATATTTCAGACACCAAGGTGCAGCTGATCAATGAAGGTCAGTCGCCGATTGTGGAGGAACAGATCGGCGAGCTGGTGAAAGAAGCAGTTGCGAACGGTAACCTTACCGCGCATACATCCGCCACGGAAGTAATTGAAAAATGTGATATCCTCTTTGTGTGCGTGGGTACGCCTTCTGCCCGCAACGGTTCGCTGCATACCGGTTTTGTAGAAAGAGTTTGTATGGACATTGGGGAGGCAGCCACCCGGCTGAATAAAAAACCCCTGCTCGTGGTGCGCAGCACCCTGCTGCCCGGCAGCATGGAAACAGTGGTGATTCCCTCGCTGGAGAAAGGCGCCGGCAAGCCAGTAAAAGAAGTGGCCGAAGTGCTTTTCCATCCTGAGTTTCTGCGGGAAGGCAGTTCGGTATATGATTTTTACAATCCGCCAAAAATCGTGGTGGGTGAATCACAGCATCCCGGTGAAGGCGCCCGCCGCCTCGTGGATTTGTACCGCAACATCGATGCGCCGGTATTTATTGTGGACTACAAAGTGGCGGAGATGGTGAAGTACTGCGATAATATGTTCCATGCCATCAAGGTTACATTCGCTAATGAAGTGGGACAGTTCTGTATGGAGGCTGATATCGACAGCCACGAAGTGATGAAGATTTTTGTGTCGGATGTGAAGCTGAATATTTCTGATAAATACCTGAAGCCCGGCTTTGCCTTCGGTGGTTCCTGCCTCCCCAAGGACCTGCGCGCTTTCAATTATATCTCACAGTCACTCGATACCGAACTGCCCATGCTGCGCGCCGTGCTGGCCAGTAACCAACTGCACATTGCCCGGGTAGCCGAGCATATCATCGCGCAGGGTGTTACGGAAGTGGGTATTTACGGACTCTCATTCAAAAAAGGTACGGATGACCTGCGGGAAAGTCCGATCGTTACCCTGGTCGAAGGCCTCCTGGGTAAAGGCATCACCGTGAAGGTGTATGACCGTTTT
>WBZP01000414.1_pt1 | contig 58514 bp, 54 predicted proteins | sample 5204301 | NCBI WGS metagenome assembly WBZP01 (sample SAMN12412401, study PRJNA552823) | activated sludge metagenome | isolation source: activated sludge from nitrification reactor of wastewater treatment plant... | place: USA: Pennsylvania | collected 2017 | reverse complement strand
ATCGCCTGCCGACGCATTTCGTCCTGGGCATCGCGGGGTAATTTACGGGCATCGAACTTTTCCATGCCCAGCATTATTTCACAATCGACTATTTAATTGCCGGGTTAATAGGTTGTTTACGGTCAATGACCTAGCGAGGGGCTGTTCACAGCGATCTGAATATGGCCTACGAACGATAGAGCCAACTCCAGCCTGTGGCTGACGTGCAAACGCGGCTTGGGATGAGGATTTGCGCCAAGGCATCCTTGGCTGAGTCGATTATGATGTTCGAGAGCGGTGGCGCTGACTCAGGGGGGGCGCTTCAGATGACAAAGAAATTCGACTTTACTTTCGCCGACATTGAGCAGCATCTAGCGGTTGCGCTTCAGCATGGTTATCACTTCCTAACCTGCGAAGAGTATGCGCACGCTAAGGCAAATGGAGTTTTTCCGGAACGAACTTTAGTAACTAGGGTGGATATTGATTATTCATGCGTCAAAGCCCAGCGCTTGGTTAATATATTAAACCGGCTGGGCATAAAAGCCACATTCTTCGTTCGACTGCACGCTCCAGAATACAATCCGTTTGCATTTGAGAACTATATCGTCTTAAAAAACATACGAGATAGCGGGCACGAAATTGGTTATCACTCGGAAGTTATAGATCAGGCAGCCATCTGGAATGAAGATGCGGAGGTTTGCCTCATTCGCGACATTGAAATATTGAATTCTATGTTGCAGATCGAGATCAAAGGTGTCGCTAGCCATGGAGGTATGACTGGTTTAAATAATCTGGATTTCTGGAAAGATAAGAATCCCTGTGACTTCGGATTGGTCTATGAAGCCTATGATAAATCAACGAAGTTCAACCTTTTCGATGAATCATTTTATATAAGTGATTCCGAATGGACACGATGGAAGTGTTACAATCGGGGCAACCTTGTGGATGGCGATCGCCGCTCACCTTCAGAACATATTCTAGATGGCCACGAATTAATCTATCTCTTGATTCATCCGGATACCTATTTTGATCGGCATTTCTATGAATAGGTGTCTCATTTTATTAGTGATACGGTGAAAAAAGCTGTGCGCATATTAATATTTGGTGATATATTTGGCATTCCTCAATTACTACGCCACATTCCCTCAGAACACATTATCGGATTTGTCGTCGCATCGAATCGGCCGCAGTATCACGTTGCTGTAGATGATATTGCAAAGAGAATGAAATTGCCCTTGATGATTCAACCGTCCCCAACGAGTGAATATTATGCCAATTTTAAGAAAATGGTTGCGGAACTCTCGCCCGATTTGATATGGGCGAATTCATATAGTATGATTATCCGTGATGACTTATTGTGTATTGCAAAGATTTGTGGAATCAATATTCATGGCGCACTATTGCCGCAGTATCGGGGATGCAATCCAACAGAGTGGGCGATAATTAATGGCGAAAATGAAACGGGGGTAACCTTGCACGAAATGTCCTCGAGTATTGATGAGGGCGGAATTATCGATCAAAAGCGTACGCCTCTTTACTTTGAGGACACTTGGCGGAGTGCTACGGATCGAGTTGTTGTCGCGACCGACCAACTTATTTCAGATAATCTTGAATCTATTCTAACTCGAAGGTGGCGCACTGTACCCCAGGATGATGCGAAGGCGCGATATCATCGCCGCCGGTCTCCTGATGACGGAAGATTTCAATGGAGTCAACCGGTGATTGAGATCTATAACATTGTTCGTGCATTAGTGGCGCCACATCCAGGTGCCTCGTATATCGGAAAGGACGGAAATATTGTCACCATCGATGAGTATGAGACGCCCGCTGCGCTAACCTCAAGGAAGTACGACCAGGTAGGTGAGACCTTTCTACGAGGACAAAATATAGACCTACGCCCACTGGGGATGGGGGACATCAAAACCTATCTTGACTGGAGCAAGGATCAAGATAAATCAGTCGTCGGTGAGCGGTTAGAATTGATGTCCCTGTTCGAGCATTCGGCTTGGTTTGAAGAGTTGCTGTGCAAGCGAACAGATATAGTGGTTTTCGTGATTCAAATGATCGAAACCAAAGAGGAAATCGGTGTCTGTCAGGTTTCCGGCATTGAATGGGAAGAAAGGTGCGCTGACCTGAAATTATGGATTTCACTTAAGCATAAAAAGTTTGGCGGTGAAGCAATAGACCTGCTGAGCAGATATGGGATTGACGAACTAAATTTGCTGGGTTTTTTCCGTACGGAAATATCTAACATCGGGTAAAGGGCAGCGATTTATTGGCCAGGAAACCGAATTCCGATGAACTTGTACAAGAGCGCGAACCATGCTTAATCTGGTAGGATTCAGACAAATTTCTGAGAGGGCGTTTGAGTTTATCTTTGACAGAAAAATAAATACAGTCCACGCAATTTTCAAACAGAATGTGCCTGAAAGTCTTGCAATAACCACGAGCGAGTTTTTTACCGGACAAGAACGAAATCTAGAAAGTAAGGCTGAGCGCGTAGAGCTAAATATACCTGCATCAATCGATTCGGCGGTAAACGAATATTCTATTATTATGGTTTTAGAGGTAAACCAGGATCGATTAACGAGACTCATGAGAAGTGTTGGGTTGCCCGTGCAATGTGCCGACGCCGAAACGCATTACTTAGAAATTGTACGACAGTCGCCAAGATGGTTGAAAAGTACGTTTAATTTTGATAGTTTTAACGGTTATACCATTTTGGGCAGGAGATCAATCAATGCGGGCGTGAGGATTGGTCCAGAAGATCAGCAGCCAATAGTGTTTAACGAAACGCCCCATATCGTTTCGAAAGTCAATAAAAACAATGATCCATTACCGGCGGCAATCGGAGAAATTCCGGAACTGCTAATAGCATGCAAAATAATTAGGTTGCTTTGGGATGGCGAAATGCAGGATTCGCCGACCGACAAGTCGTATTCAGAGTTTCTACAGTTGACCTTTGAGGAGAAACTTCAGTTGATACATAATGGCGAGTTTCCAGTTAGCTGCCAAGGTATGAGAGATATGTTTTTACATGCTGCTTTGGGTTTTAAGCATTTCCAGGTGCGCGCCGTGGATGCGCACAACTATACTCCCCAGTTCGGAAATCTAATTTCATATGCCCATGCGACAGCAGAGGTCTATGTCGACGGTCTGAGTAAATGGGTTTTGACTGACCCATGGGCCGGATTTGCGCTAACAAACATGCAAGGGGAATACATGTCAGCGGAACAGCTTGTAGATTATGATGGTCAATTTATCATCATCCCGCTAATTGAACGAATTGTTCAGTCGCATATGGGAAGTTCTGGAGCAGTTTCCAGAATAACGCGTCGACCAATTGAAGCGAAATTAAATACTTATGAATTTGGTGAAGGTGGCCATTTTCCCAATTATAAAACATATTTTTGTCAGTTGAAGTATGCCTTTGCAAAATTGAAAGATTATGAGCACGATACCCACTGATGCGGAAAGACGGCAAACCAAATTGGTGTGTATTCATCAACCGGACTTCTTTCCGTGGATAGGGTTCTTTGATAAAGTAATCAGAAGCCACATATTCATTATATTGGATCATGTACAGTTTCCAAAGACCGGCGGCACCTACTGCAATCGCGTAAAATTACTGGTGAGTGGTGGAGGGCAGTGGATCACGGCTCCGGTCGCCCGTAATTATGAAGGGTATCGAGCCATTACGGAGGTAGAGTTTCAGTCTGGAATTCCATGGCGGGAAAAAATGCTTAAGACCATTGCCAGTAACTATTCCAAAGCCCCCTATTTTAAAGAAGCGGTTCAGATACTTGAGCCGTTGATAAAAAACCCGGTGAATAATCTCTCGTCCTATAATACCCACGCAATCCTTACTATTGCGGAGTGGCTTAATATGCCGAGAGATAAATTTGTCCGTTCATCTCAGTTATCCCATGAAGGGGCGGCTACCGAGTTGTTGATTTCTTTAACACGTGCTGTGGGTGGGGACACCTACTTGTGTGGCAGTGGCGCGGCGGGATATCAGGAAGATGCGTTATTTGCTGCTGCAGGGGTTGAGTTGATTCACCGGGAGTTTGATCCGCCGGCTTATCGACAACTTCCTGGGCGGGATTTCATTGGTGGCCTTTCGATTATCGATGCATTCATGTATTGTGGTTTGTCAGGGGTTCGGTTGATGCTTAAGGATGTTGTTAGATCAAATCGATGAAGATTTTGATCAAAGCGGGTCGGAGGATAAAGTGCTCTCTGAGGAATGCATCAGACTCCCTGGGGGGTGCATTAAGCTCCCTGAGGGATGCATTAAAGTTAATGAAGGCCTTGTTCACGTTTGATTTTCAGTATCTTGATCATTATCATCCAGAATACTTCATCAAACAAATGCGAAGATTGTTCTGGCTGATGGGCGTAATATTGCGGTTGAGAATGCGCCTCTTTCCACGCCGGGCAGTCTTGTACGTTGGGCATTTATATTACTATCCTTGGTATCTCTCCCGCGGGTTGCGTCGACTCGGCTGGCAGGCGGATGTATTGAATTGGGACGCTAATCCAGATTCGCAGATTTACTACCATGGTGAAGATTACAGATTTGATTACGAATCTGAGGGGCATGTATACAAACACTTGCGATTTTATCTATGGTCATTGTTACGATATGATATATTTCATTTCAGTAATGCACATGGGATTGTCTTTGGCTTCACGCTGCATGCCTGGTTCAAGCAACGATTTGGCGATTTCTCTGAAATATACCTAATCAAAAAGTGCGGAAAGAAAATCGTTTATAGCAACAATGCTTGCCTGGATGGCGTATCTCAGACGTCGTTCGCAAAATGGGGTACAGAGTCGGTATGTTCAATATGTATTTGGCGTAATGTTCCGACGGTCTGTAGCGATGAGCGTAATCTCGCCTGGGGACAATTTCGGAACACTGTTGCAGATTATCAGTGCACGCTCGGCGGGAATCGGATTGATTACAATGACGCTCCGACAGTTCATGAAGTTCCTGAATTCTACTGTCAGGATTCCGGGTTTTGGAATCCGCGTCTTGAGGTCCCCTTGGCATTTCAGTTCTCGAGTGAGTCGAAGCAGACAGTGTGGCTTTATCATGGCGTTGGCAACAAGGACGACCGAACCAGCGAGAGCGGAATGAATATACACACGTCGCATGTTTATTATCCCATTGTGGAAAAACTTAAAAAAGATGGTATGGCTTTAGAAATTGTTAGTCCAACAGGAATTCCGAACAAGGAGGTTCGCTTTATACAGGCGCAGTGCGACCTGTTTTTGGATATGCTGACATACGGATGGTTTGGAGCGATGGCAAGAGAGGCCATGATGCTCGGGAAGCCAGTTATTTGCCACCTCCGTCCTGAATGGTTGGAGAGTATGAAGCGTGAAATTCCGGAGTATGTTGCGGAACTTCCTATAATCGACGCCTCACCAGATACCGTCGAAGGGGTGCTGCGTGACCTGATTGCTAACCCTGAAAAACGCCGCGAGATAGGTCATCACAGTAGGGAATTTGCCCTGAAGTGGCACTCTACCGAAGCAGGTGGGCGGCGCTTCGATGACATTTACAGCCGTCTGCTCGCTGGCGATCAGCTATTACGCAGGGAAGTCTGAATCTATAATGCGCAATGTGCTAATCAACATCGCCTTGCGTTGCGTCAATGTCGGCAAGAAGTTTGCTGTGGAGCGTGAGCAGCGTGTCTGGCGCATTCTGCTGGGGATGGATGATCGCAGGAAGGGGCCGGTGGTCGAGGCGTTGCGGGATATTTCCCTGACTGTGCCGCGCGGGAAGATCGTCGGCATTCTCGGCAGGAACGGCGCGGGAAAAAGCACCTTGTTGCGGCTGCTCGGGCATGTTTACACGCCGACCACCGGGCGGATCGAAGTGTACGGGCAAGTTGCCGGACTGTTTGAACTGGGCGGCATGGGTAATCCCAACCTCACTGGCCGAGAGTACGCGGTACGCTACCTGAGCTTCATGGGCGCTGGGAAAAGCGAGCTTCCGGGCATCCTGGAAGACATTGCCGGCTTCTCCGAACTGGGCGATGCCTTCGATCAACGCATTCGCACCTACTCTTCCGGGATGGGGGCGCGTCTGTACTTCGCTGTTGCAACTGCCTACCAGCACGAAATTTACCTGATCGACGAATTGCTCTCGGTCGGAGACGAACACTTCCAGGCCAAGTGCTGGCGCCGGATGCGGGAGCGTCTGCTGGGGGGGGCGTCGGGCGTTCTGGTCACCCACGATTGGACGGCCATTGTCAAGCTCTGCGAGCAGGCCTGCGTCATCGAGGATGGCCGGCTTGCCTTCACGGGCGCCAGCGATGGTGCGGTTGTCAATTATCTCAAGCTGCCAATCCCGGAAGCTGGAGCGGCGCGATTCCCGGCATCGCTGCCGCAGGAGTTTGTCCTGCAATCCGGGGTGGAGTCATGCATCGCGCTGCCGGTCGAAATTCTGCATGATGTTGCGGTCGACTGTGCGATTTCGATAGAAATGTTGCTCATCGGCATTGGCTGGGAGATCGTGATTCTTTCGGACTACTACCCGGTGGGCGACACGGCAGGAAGCTACAGCGTCGAGTTCAAGATTCCGGCATTGCCGCTTGCGCCTGGCAAGTATTCGCTGAATCTGTTCTTGAGCCAGCGGCCGGCGGCCGGCGGCCGGCAGCGGGCGGGCCTCGACGGCAGATCGTGGACCTGTGGCAATGGGCTGACGCTGTTCGTTGAAGGCGATCCGTGTCCAGCGGCGGTCAATTTACCTTTCTCTGTGCGGCAGATTCCGGCGGAGGTTGCGTGAGCTTTTGCGTGGAACTGGATCAGGTGTCCAAGGTGTTTTCTGCCGGCAGTTCAACAACTGGCGATTTGGTCGCAGCGATGGCTGGCAATGTGGGGCAGGATACCCTGGCTGGTGGAAAGGTCGCAGTTGATAGGCTGACACTCTCGATCGCCGAGGGGGAGCGACTGGGTATCGTAGGGCGCAATGGCGCCGGCAAATCGACCTTGCTGCACATGATTGCCGGTCTGTCCGGCCCCACTTCCGGGTCAGTCCGCATAAGCGGCAAGGTGACGTCGATCATGACCCTTGGGGTCGGTCTGCGAGACGACTTGAGCGGCCGGGAAAACATCTACGTTGATGGCGAGATTCAGGGCAAATCGCGCGCCGAGACCGACTCGGTTATTGAGCAGGTCATCGAGTTTTCGGAGTTGGGAGAGTTTATCGAATACCCGGTCAGAACCTATTCGACCGGAATGAAGGCCCGCCTCGCCTTTGCGATGATCTCGCACATTGATCCTGAGATTCTGATCATCGACGAGGCACTCTCAGTGGGAGACGCATCCTTCTCTGTCAAGGCGACTGCGCGGATTCTTGAAATCTGTGCGCGGGGGAAGATCGTCATTCTGGTGTCTCATGGCATGCAGGCGATCAGAGATATCTGCAATCGCTGCATCTACATGAAGGACGGGCGGATTGTGATGGATGGACAGCCGGACGCCGTCACCAGGGCCTACATCGAAGAGGTTCGCGAGGCGGATGAAGCCGAGTTGATGCTGAAGTTTCAGTCGCATGTCGGAAGTCGTTCCTTCAAGGCGGGCAGCGAAATAAGTCGGGTTTCACTCTTTTCCGGTGAGATTGAAGTGAATTGCGTCCGGATCGAGGCGGGTTCCCGCTTGCGCATTCAGATTGTTGCTCGACATCAGGGAATCGCGGGTGGCGCCGTGTTGCGCGTGCATATTGTCAGGTTGGATGATCTGCTGCTGTTCCACAAGGACTTCCCGATTGGCGACTATGTCCTTGATGGAGGCGATATTGGCCTTGAGGTCGAATTTTCTCCACTGGTACTCGGCGCCGCGATCTATCGCCTGGATGTATCCCTGTTGGAAAATGATTCTGACTCATGTGAGCCATGCGCGCGCTCCGCGACGATCTTCGAGGTATTCGCCCTGGACCCGCCTTCCGGCGGCAAGCCGATGCTGTTGTATCCCGTAACCGGTCGCGTAGTGCTCACTTGATATTTAAAGAGGCTCCCTTTGTTTGGATTCAATCGCTACGACGTCAGGCTCTTGTTAAATCTGTTCAAGATGAACGTTCGGGATCGTTACCTGGGTTCCTCGCTGGGGAGCGTTTGGGCGATCGTAAACCCGCTGCTGATGTTGTGCATCTACACCTATGTCTTCGGATTTGTTTTCAAGATCAAACTGCCTGGCGCCGAAACGACGCTGGCCTATGTTGTCTGGCTGATCACAGGATATGGGCCGTGGATCGCAACTACTGAGGCTATCATCGCTTCATCCGGTTCGGTAGTTGGAGCTTCCAGCATAGTCAAGAATTTGGCGTTCAAGACGGAGTTGCTGCCCATCGCCGCGGCGCTTGTGGGACTAATCAGCCTGGCCGTTAGTTTGCTTTTCTTGTTGATCCTCTTGATCGTTTCGGGAAATACACCAACCTGGCATGTCGCATTTCTACCGTTTGTCATCGTGCTTCAGTTCATTTGGATAATTGCTTTGGGAATGTGGCTCTCGGCAATTACAGTATTTGTGCGCGATGTGATGCAAGTCCTGCCCAACTTGTTGACCGTCCTCATGTTCTTTACGCCAATCTTTTATCCGTTTGATAGCATGCCAAGATTGGTGCAAAATCTGTCACTTGCCAATCCATTCTATCATTTGGCAGAAGCCTATCGCTCTATTCTTACTGAACATCAAGTTCCGAGTATCGAGGGCATGGTTTTTGTTGCGGTTTTATCAATTGTTGTTTTTCATTTTGGTTTGGCCGCCTTCAGAAGGGCAAAGGGATATTTTGACTCAGCACTCTAGATCTCATGCTCGTTTTAGAAGCTTCCCTCCCTGCCTAATTGACAAGGGTTGGTCATGAGTCAATCCACAATTTCAAGCAAGAATTCGGAATTTTTGGTTAAACGGTGCGGTTCAGGTATGGCAAAGCCTATTGGGACTACAGACTCGTGTCGGGAGCCCCTGAAGAGGTTTGATGACTAGCGTTTTTTATTTATACCAGTTCCGTTTTGACCACATTTCGTTATTTATTTTCTGACACTTCAAATGCAAATGTTGAATGAATTATTGGTGAGTTCCCTTTGAACCGTCGCATTTTGATAGCATATTCCATGGCGTCGACTTTTACTCAGACGACGCTTGACTACCTTAACGCCTTTAAAGACTATCTCGGCGGAAATGTTGACTATCTTCACGTAACGAACGATGCGAAAATCAATGTGTCGCTTGGCCGATATGATGCCGTTATTCTGAGTTATTGTGCAAGATTGTGCTTTGAAGGCTATGTTTCAGCGGACTTTTTTGAACAGCTGAAAAACTTTGAGGGTCTGAAGATTCTCGCGGTACAAGATGAATATAATCGAACCAATGTTCTCAAACGGGCCATTAGGGAAATCCAATTTGATGTTGTGCTGACCTGCGTGCCGCAGGACTCATTAGAGTACGTCTATCCCCGAAGTGAGTTCCCAGAAGTTCGTTTTGAGACGGTTTTCACTGGCTACGTTCCTGAGTCTCTCTCTGTAACGAAAACTCAATTGAAACCCCTTCGAGAAAGGCCGATTGTTGTGGGCTACCGGGGGAGGGACATTGGCGGCTTTTATGGCCGGCTTGGGTTCGACAAATACGAAATCGGACGCCTAATGAAGGAGATTTGTGGGCGGCGGGGAATTCCGCATGACATTGCCACAGATGAAGAAAGTCGTATCTATGGCCCGGCATGGTTCGAATTCGTCGGTTCTTGCCGGGCTATGCTTGGCTCTGAGTCAGGATCGAACGTGTTCGATTTCGACGGTTCTCTAGAGCGTCAGTTTAAAGACCTTGAGCTCGAACTTGGTCACCGACCATCTTATTCCGAATTTCTGCCGGTCGTTGCGCAACGAGATTCAGAAATCTCAATGGGGCAGATTTCACCGCGCGTTTTCGAATGTGCCCTGATGAGAACGCCGATGGTCCTGTTCCGAGGAAGGTACTCTGACGCGATTGAACCCAAGATCCACTACATTATGCTGGAAAAAGACTTTTCCAACGTCGACGAAGTACTGTCCCAACTGGACCGTTTCGATGACCTCGAGGCAATGACTGAGCGTACTTATGATCATCTCGTAGCCTCTGGTCGGTTTTCATATCGAGCATTCATGGGTCGAATTTCCGGAATCATCGAAGAGGAAATCGGTAGCCGGTCGACCACTCGCGCAAATAGTCGTGCTCCGGAAATGGTATTGAATTCAGAAATTCCACTTTGGCTGCTTCAGGAACCTACGGATAAGCCACAGCCGACTTCGCTCTTTCAGTTGATCGAGAAGAAGAAGCTTTTCTCGATCTATTTCAACGAGATTATGAGATTGCAAGTGTTGGAAGTGGGAACGCTCTTCAAGTATCGTTTTGCTTGCCAACAGTTGCTGAGGGATCTGCCTGCAGGAGGAGAGGGTTTTTCTGCCGTGGGAGAATTCGGGCAGTTACTGGATGACGTGGAGGTTAAGTTTCGCACTTTTTCTGAAGAGCGTTCCGGCATGAGTGAGCGAGCATCTCACTTTGTAGATATCACCAACCTTTCCGAGATGAGCCAACTGCTTGAGGTTTATGAGAGACAAGCAAGGACACTTATGGCGATCTACGACAAGCTTAATTCGACGTGGAATGAACTAGTCACCCAACTTCGCGTTTCTGGAAACCATGTTGCTATAGGCAAGTATTCCATGCTGCGGACTATATGGTCGAAATTGCCACTGTCAACCCGGGAATTCTTTCTTCCATTTATTAACCGCATTCTAACTAAACGGTAATCAAATTTATGTGCGGGATATTTGGTTTCTGTACGATCGGTCCGCGCCCCCGCGAGTTGTTGTTGTCTGAATTGGATATTGGTCTGGAACGGATTCGCCACCGCGGACCGGATGGATCAGGAAGATGGATGGCACAGGATGGGCGAGTAGGTTTTGGGCATGTTCGTCTTTCAATTATCGACCTGGAAGCTGGCGCGCAGCCAATGCACAGTGATGACGGGCGTTACACCATCGTCTACAACGGTGAGATCTATAACTACATCGAGCTGCGGGACGAACTGGGTGAAGGGCTTTTCAGCACCCATTCCGATACTGAAGTCGTCCTGCGGGCCTTCCAGCGCTGGGGGGTCCAATGTGTGGAGCGATTGCGCGGCATGTTTGCCATAGCGATCTGGGATGCTGTCGAGCAAGAGCTGTTTATCGCCAGGGATCGATTCGGGATCAAACCCTTTTATTGGGCGGAGACCCCCAACGGGCTGTATTTCGCTTCGGAGATCAAGGCGCTGCTGCCGTTCTTGAAGGAGCGGCTTGTCAACACTGCTGCCCTTTCGGATTACTTTGCTTTCCAGTTTTGTCTGGGAGAGAAGACCTTGATGGGCGACGTCTGGCAAATGCCGGCCGCACACTTCGCTGTTGTTTCGCCAGGGCAGACGCCACAGCCAGTGCGGTACTGGGAAGTCCACTACGATATCGATTTTGATCATACAGAGCGGTGGTTCACCGAACGCTTGAGGGAATTGGTCGAAGATTCCGTGCGCGTTCATCTTCGAGCGGATGTTGAGGTCGGGAGCTATGTCAGCGGTGGCGTTGACTCGAGTTTGCTCGCGGCGCTAGGGCGAGAGGTTCGACCGGATGGGCGTTTCCAGGCATTCAATGGCCGCTTTCTGGACAGCCAGGATTTCGACGAGTCCCGCTATGCCCAGGCGCTGGCCGATGAACAGAACATGCTGTTGCATGTGGCGGACATCGACGAAGACGATTTCGTTGATCACATATCCAAGGTGATCTGGCACCTTGATCAACCGGTTGCGGGGCCTGGGTCGTTTCCCCAATACATGGTTTCGAAGCGCGTCGGCGAGAACATCAAAGTTGTCCTCGGTGGGCAGGGCGGTGATGAAATCTTCGGGGGGTATGCCCGCTATCTGGTTGCCTACTTCGAACAGTGCATCAAGGGTGCCATCGAAGGGACATTGCACAACGGAAATTACGTGGTGACCTATGAGTCGATCATTCCGAATCTCCAGACGCTCAAGCAGTACAAGCCGATGCTGCGTGAATTCTGGGCGAGTGGGCTGTTTGCCGAGCGTGATGAGCGCTATTGGCGACTCGTGAATCGCGCCAATACCTTTGGCGGCATCGTTGCACCCGAGGCTATCGACCAGCGTTCCACTTTCGAAGAGTTCAAGAAGATATTCTGGGGCAGCAACGTCGGCAGGGAGTCGTATTTCGACTCGATGACCCACTTTGACTTCAAGACCTTATTGCCTGCTCTATTGCAGGTGGAGGACCGCATGAGCATGGCGCATGGGGTTGAGGCCCGGGTTCCGTTCCTCGATCATCCTTTGGTCGAGTTTGCTGCCACGATTCCGGCGGACATCAAGTTTCGGAATGGCGAATTGAAGCGACTGTTGCGCACTGTATTTTCTAACAAGCTGCCGGTGGCCATTCGTGAACGCAAGGATAAGATGGGCTTCCCGGTGCCGTTGAATCTCTGGCTGAAGAAGGGGGGGCGCGCGCGGGACTTTATCGGGGATTTGCTTGGCACAGAAAACGCAAGGACGCGCCCTTATCTTGGCGCGGGGCTTTCGGTAGATGCTGTGCTGGATTCACAGAGCGTTTACGGGCGCAATCTTTGGGCGTTGGTTAGCCTGGAGCTGTGGCATCGCCAGTTCATTGACGCTTGAAGATTGGCTCCTGCGCGAATTGACCTATTGCGGAAGCGCAGCAAAGGCGTTCTTGAGCAATTCTGCATTACGCTCGGCGCAATGAACAATTGCAGCCTGCGACGACTGAGCTTTCATTTTGTCGAGAGCGTCTGCATCGAGACTGTTCAATTCCTTGGCCAGAGCTTGTGGTTCAAACGATTCGGCAACCACGCCGCAACCAAATTGAGAGACGATGCGGGCCATTTCTGGTGACGGTCCAATGGCAACGGCAAGCCGCGCTTGCAGGAACTCGAAGAACTTGTTTGGCAGCGCGTGAAGGTAATTGAAGTTTGTAGGTTCCAGCAAGAACAGGCCCACGTCATATTGCGCAGAGAAGGAGACGATCTGATTCATCTCTACTGCGGGCAGAAAGTGAATGTTGCGGGAGCCAGCTGCCGTTCGCATCAATTGCACAATGTATCTGGTGTCGCCTGGAATGAGAATGAAGTCGACCGTGAAGCGCGAATCAAGCAAATTGGCTAATTCGATCATCCTTTCGATGCGGCGTGAACGGGCCGCAACGCCGTGGTGTATCACCCGAATCCGAGATGGATCAGTCTTATGTACAGGAAGACTGTGAAACCTTGGTGCGTTCGTTATCACAGTGGGGCGAACACCATACTGCCGAGTGTATTCTTCGGCAATGCCAGCGCAAACGGTGGTGGCCATGGTGGCTTTCGGCAAGTACTGTCTGCATAGATAGTCGCCATATTTCTGAAACAGGAAACGCCACAGCCAACGATCTTCCAGTTCCCTTGGGGAGTATTCGTGGAGGTCGACAAGAACGGGTGCTCCTCGCGCCAAGCGCAGTGCAAGGGGGAGCGTTTGAATGTCGTTGGCAACCACAAAGCGGTACTTCGCGTTACCAAGGTCAGCAAGTGCCCGAATGATATGACCCTGGGACCAGTAGAATTGCTCGAAGCGTCCTGTCTTGAGGCAGAACAAGGCGTCAGCGCGGCCGACTGGCGTGCGGCGTCGGATCGGGATGGTGTAGCAGGTGACCCCATCGATCCCTAGATTCCCGGTGCCTGCTGCGAGAACAGGGTGAAGGCCCCTAAGAACCTCGATCTGTCTGAAGACACGCGGGTCGCGACGGATGTCTGACAGCGACAGTACTAGCACAGGTGATGATTTGCTTGACATGTCTTGCGCCGGGATGAATTTGGCATTATAGCCAAGGCGTTGTTAGAATGGTCCGTTTAGCGTGACCGGTGGGGGGCAACCCTCCGTGTTGGGTGCCCGGATGTGGTCTGAAGCCTCGGCAATCTCGCCGCTTGCACTATTCTCTAACCTTTTCCTGGATGTATATGTGCGGTCTAGTTGCTCTCCTTAGTGGTACGCCAATCGATTCCGGTTTAGTGATAAAGATGCGCGATCGCCTGATCCACCGCGGTCCCGATCACGGGGGTCTGTGGGTGCGTGACGACAATAAACTTGCATTTGGGCACCGTCGTTTGGCCATTATTGACGTCTCTGCGGAAGCAAACCAGCCGATGCAGAGTGGAGATGGGCGGTACGTAATTACATATAACGGGGAGATCTACAACTACCTTGAACTGCGAGAAACACTCGCCCGATTGGGCCACACCTTCCGTACCGGCAGTGATACAGAAGTCCTGTTGGCAAGTTATATGCAATGGGGTGTTGAGTGTTTAAGCCGGTTGAATGGCATGTTTGCATTCGCCTTGTGGGATGCGGTTGAGCACCGTTTGTTCGTTTCCAGGGATCGTTTTGGCGAAAAGCCTCTATTCTGGGCGCGCTCAAAGGACGGGTGCGTGGCATTTGCATCAGAAATGAAGGCTCTACTGTGCCTCCCCGGCGTTTCCGATGCAACCAATGATGACGTCTTGGGAAAATATGTGGCAGGCACCTATTATGAAGATGGCCCTGAAACGTTCTTCCGGGACATTCAGCGTTTGCCTCCTGCGCATGCGATGGTCTTTGACAATAGTGGCAGTCAGTTGCGCTATTGGCGCTACTGGACGCCCGACTACAACGCCATTGACGCCTCAATTGGCGAGGGTGAGGCGTTGCAGCGTTTCCGTGAGTTGCTAGAACGGAGCGTTCGTATGCGAATGCGTGCAGACGTGGCGCTCGGATCCAGCCTTTCTGGCGGCTTGGATTCGTCCACTCTGGTTGGTTTCCTTGCAAAGCTGCGTGAAACCGAAACGTCTTTCACACAAAATACCTTTTCGGCCCGATTCGATGATGACTTGACGATTTCCGAAGGACCGCAGATCGATGCGGTGGTCAAGCAGGCAGGCGCTCATCCTTTTTCGGTTTCACCTAGCCCGCAACGGCTCATGGAGGAGTCGCTGAGATTGCATTGGCACCAGGAGGAGCCATTTCTTTCGGCTTCAATTTATCTTCAGTGGTGTGTCGCGCGATTGGCGCGGGAGAACAACACAATCGTGCTGATTGATGGACAAGGTGCTGACGAAGTTCTGGCGGGATATCAACATTATTTCAAGAGCTTCCAGCTTGACCTCCTGGATAAGCGCAAATACTGGAGTGCAATTCGAGAAACAAGAATATTCAACGGGCGTCTGCGGCGTGCCAGTCGTGGTTTCAAGGATAGTGCCAGGCGTTTTAATGCGCGAATCGCTTTTTCGCTTCCGGAAATCCTTGGTATGGCAGGAATAAGACGTCCTGGGTTATACAAGGGGCCGTACGACGTTGGAGTTCCGGAAGCTCGGCCCGGGTTGCGTCTAAGGCGGCAACTGGCGGAAGCGTTGCAGTACAACTGCCTGCCTCAACTGTTGCGCTATGCAGACCGAAACTCGATGGCTTTTTCACGGGAAGCGCGCTTGCCTTTCCTGGACTACGATTTGGTCGATTTCTGCATATCTTTGCCGGATAGCCTGTGGATAAAGGACGGCTGGCAGAAGTTCATCATGCGAAAGGCTGCCGACGGCCTAGTGCCGGTAGAAATTCAGTGGCGCGCCGACAAGGTGGGGTATGCGGCACCGCTGGATTTATGGCTGCGAGGTGAGTTGAAACAATGGTGTTCTGATCGCTTGTTCAGCGGACCGATAAGGGAAGTGCCCGGCTATCAGGAAAGCGTGCTTCGAGATCTTTGGGATGCCCATCAGAGCGGTAGCGTCAACAACTCTTGGGCTTTGTGGCGCTGGATCAGTCTGAATGAATGGTTTTCTTTGCGGGCTTCGGGCGCGTGGCGTGATGGAATCCATTGATGCGCATTGCAATGACGTTGCAGCACGAGTGGAGAATTGACTCTCGCGTAATTCGCGAAGCTGAGGCCTTGGTTCGTGTGGGCCATCAGGTGCTTGTGGTCTGCCGTAGCCATGCGGAGCGAGGACTGGTTGAAACTCAAAATGGAGTTCTGTACCAATCCTTGCCCCGTACACCTGCGGTAACTCCGCTTCGATTGGTTTTGTTGTTCTTGATACATCTCCGAATCTATTGCTTGTGGCTGGCTGACCGTTTCAAAATAAGCTGGCGTATTGGTTTTCGGGAAACTTCAAGATCACTGAAGTCATTGGTGATTCTTGGTTTCTTGTTAGTGCCTGCGACAACTGTAACGATTCTTTGGATACTGATTCGTTATATTTTCCCAAAGTCACCAGGAAAGAAGATTTCGAATGCGCGTCAATTGGTTCGAAAGTTTGGCGAAGACGTTGCGAGAAAGCTAAAGATTCGGGAGAGGGTGGCAGGTTATGTGGAGCCACTTGTCCACTTGAATGACTATGCGGCGAGTTGCACTGGTTCTATCGTTGGTTGGCGGGCTGATGTTGTACATATTCACGATATGGTATGCCTGAGCGGAGGTTACTTGGCTGCTCGAAAACTGGGTGTGCCATTTATCTATGATGCGCACGAACTGGAAACCCATACCAACTATCAACTCAGACGCTTGACATGGTTATTCATAGATCGCTACCAAAATGCGTTGATTCGTCGTGCAGCGAAAGTCGTCACCGTTTGTGAAAGCATCGCAGAGTGGTTGTCACGAAAATACGGAATTGACCGGCCTACAGTTATTCTGAATACCCCAGATCTCGATGTTTCTGAAAATACTGGCACCTGCAATGAAACGTTGCGCACTTATCTGGGACTGGCCGATAGCGAAAAACTGGCCGTATATGTCGGTGCGGTTACCATCGACCGAGGTTTGGAAATTTGCGTTGAAGCCCTGCAGTACACGCCTGGTATCCATTTGGCGCTAGTTGGGTCACGCTACTCGGTGACTGAAGAACTTCTCGTCCGCCTTGCCGATCAGTTTGGGGTATCCGAACGACTTCACCTTGTTGATCCCGTGCCAGGGAATCTGGTGGTTCCATTCGTCCGGTCCGCGACTTTTAGCCTGATTCCGATCCAGAACGTGTGCTTGAGTTATTACTATTGCATGCCAAACAAGTTGTTGGAGAGCGTCGTAGGTGGCCTGCCGGTAGCGATCGCCAGATTGAAAGAACTGAAATCTTTCCTTGAGAAATTTCCGGTCGGCATCGAGATGGACGAAACTTCGCCAAAGAGCATTGCACTTGCGATGCAAAAACTCTCGGAAGAAGCCGATCAGTATCGCCCAACGGACGATCAAGTCTCCGCAATCATTCGGTACTATGGCTGGGAGAGCCAACGGGCCAAGCTTGTTCGTTTGTACGACGGCCTGGCTTCGAGTGTCTTGAATGAAGATGCACAAACTGCATAGTAATGTGCTTAGTTAAGGGTAGAAGGCATCTTGTCTTCCTTGCCAGTGTTTATCCGGCTTTAGGGCGCGACTGAAGCAATGTGCGGTATTTTTGGCGGTGTTTGGCGCAGTGTTCCGCTTGCTCTGGAATCGGCATTGAGTGATGCGGCCCGCGCATTGCGCTTCAGGGGGCCGGACGACAACGGGCAGAACATGTTCGTTCTTGGCGCTGCAACGATAGCGCTGGGTCACACGCGCCTGTCGATCATTGATCTGACGTCTGGTGGCCATCAGCCGATGCATTCGACTGATGGCCTTGTTTCCGTCGTGTTCAACGGCGAAATATATAACTACCGTGAATTGCGAGGCGAACTTAAGCTGTTGGGTCATCGTTTCGCGTCCGATTCCGATACCGAGGTGCTGCTGACGGCTTGGCGTCAATGGGGACGAGACGGCCTCTCCCGTTTAGTGGGGATGTTCGCGTTCGTCGTTTTCGATCGGGAGGCTGCCACGCTGACCTGTGTCCGTGACGCATTCGGCATCAAGCCATTTTTCTATGCGCTGGAACGGGGAAATTTTCTTTTTGCTTCAGAAATTCCGGCCATCAAGGAATTGAAACAGGAAAAAGCGGAACTTGACTGGCAGCGCGCCTATGATTATCTTGTGCATGGCGATTACGACAGCGACTCCCGTACGTTTCTGGATGGGGTACTGCATCTCCAACCTGGCCACATCCTTGAACTGGACATAGCCAGCGGACGGTTGGCCGAACCGGCGCGCTGGTGGCAACCCAAGATCGCCGAGCGGCGCGATCTCGGTTTCGCCGAAGCGGCCGAGCAACTGCGCGAGCGCTTTCTGGACAGCATTCGTCTGCATCTGCGCAGTGACGTTCCCTTGGGCGCTGCCCTTTCGGGGGGCATCGACTCTTCGGCAGTGGTGTGTGCGATGCGCCATGTGGCCCCGGATGCGCCGATCAACACGTTCAGCTACATTGCTCGTGGCAGCGTGCTGTCGGAAGAGGGCTGGGTCGACCGCATCAACCAGCATGTGGGCGCCGTGCCGCACAAGGTGGTGGTCAGCGCCAGTGAACTTGCCGCCGACCTGGACGACATGATTCAGGCTCAGGGCGAGCCTTTCGGCAGTACCAGCATCTATGCACAGTACCGGGTCTTCAGGCTCGCGAAGGAGCAGGGTGTCACTGTCACCCTGGACGGCCAGGGTGCCGACGAGATGCTCGCCGGCTACAACGGTTATCCTGGGCAGCGCATTCGCAGCCTGCTTGAGCAAGGGAGTTATTCGGAGGCTTGGCATTTTCTCGATGAGTGGTCTAGGTGGCCCGGTCGTACCCGACTGGCAGGCGCCAAGCGGGTCGTTGCTGAATTGACTCAGGGACCTTTCTATGATTTCCTTCGGCGCCTCAATGGAATGCGAGACTTGCCGGTCTGGATCAACGCAGATCCTCTTGAAGGGAAAGGCATTATTCGCTGTTATCCACGCCTTCGCTCGACACGGAGTGACTCAGGTCGGCGTTTGGCTGCCGAGTTGGCACTGTCACTGACGCAGCGGGGACTTCCTGCACTGCTTCGGCATGGGGATCGAAATTCCATGCGCTTCTCGGTGGAGAGCAGGGTGCCTTTCCTGACTCGCGAATTGGCAGATTTTCTTCTGTCTCTACCCGAGGCCTACCTGATTTCGCCAGAAGGCGAAACCAAACACATTTTTCGCGCTGCGATGCGCGGTATTGTGCCCGATGATGTTCTGAACCGACGCGACAAGATCGGTTTTGCGACCCCTGAGCAGGAGTGGTTGTTCGGAATGGCCGAAACTGTTCGTGGCTGGCTGAGGATTGACCTGAATTTGCCTTTTTATAACCAAGCGGAAGTTCTGAGGGAGTTCGATTTGATCGTGGCAGGCAAGAAGCCGTTTTCTTGGCAAGTTTGGCGCTGGATCAACTTTTCCCGCTGGTATAGCCGGTTTGTCGCGTGATTCGTCAATAGCTAGAAAGATGAAAAGCATATTGATCGTTTCTTTCTCGGTAATTCAGAATGATCCTAGAGTAATGCGACAGGTCAGACTGCTGGAAAGGGATTTCCGTGTCACGGTCTCCGGATTTGGACCCAAGCCTGATGCGGAGATCTATTTTCTTGAAATTGACAAGCCGCGGACCAGCTTTGTGCAAAAAGGGATTTGGGCATTCAAGCTCTTGCTCAGGCTCTCCGAAAGCTACTACTGGAGTCTTCCCCAGGTGCAGCAAGGATTGAAGACTCTGGAGGGGCAGAAGTTCGATCTGTTGGTTGCCAATGACGTCGCTGCCCTTCCACTTGTACTCAGAGTGTCCGGGAGAAGGCCGGTTCTCATTGATGCTCATGAATACTCACCCGGCGAATTCGAGGACAAATGGCTCTGGAGGCTCTTATTTGCTCCATATTATTATTCGCTCTGCTCGCGGTACCTGCCTCAGGCGGCTGCCATGACCACAGTTTGCAAAGGGATTGCTGACGAATATGCGAAGGAATTCGGCGTAAACCCGAAGTTGATTCACAATATGCCGTTTGATCAGCATCTCGAGCCATCTCCAGTGTTGCCTGGCAGAGTGCGGCTTGTTCACCACGGTTCAACCATCCGGTCTCGACATCTCGGCGTGATGATCGAGATGATGAGCCATTTGGACGATCGATTTACGCTGGATTTGATGTTGGTTGAGACCGATTCAGCCTATATGGCCGAATTGCGTGATATTGCAAGAGGCGATCCGCGTATCAGTTTTGTTGAACCCGTGCCTCTGGAGAGGATTTGCCAGCGAATTAACGGATATGATGTTGGGTTGTTTCTATTGCCGCCCGTTAACTTCAACTATCGGTTTGCACTGCCGAATAAATTTTTTGAGTTTGTTCAGGCCCGCTTGGCAGTGGCCATAGGCCCGTCGCCCGAAATGGCCGCGCTTCTTGAAGACTATGATCTTGGGGTAGTATCGAGATCATTCGAACCAAGAGCCATGGCAACCGCGCTCAGTGGACTTTCAGACAGAGATATCCGGCGTTACAAAGCTGCCGCCAATATCGCCGCGCGAGAGCTTAGTTTCGAAGTCGCCGGACGTGTCCTGAGGGAAGAGATCGACCGGCTCATCTGATTTTGAATATTGAGATACCCCGACATGAAGATTTGTTCTTTCGCGATTTGGAGAATGCAACCCTTCGAAGATGCGGTGATGACCATGTCGGTCTGCAGTTAGCCTGGCGGTGCGTGCCCTGTATCTGCATCCGGCCGCCGCCTTTGGTGGGGCGTCGAAGAGCCTTATTGAACTTTACGGCCTTCTTAAAGAGCGTGGTGTGGTTGGGACTGTATTGTCGCCATCCGGGGCCGCATGCCTTGCTTTCAAACAGGCCGGACTGGAAGTGCATTCGGTCAAGGGCCTGAGCCAGTTCGACAATACCCGCTACGGCCATTACAGAGGGTTGCGTTGGCTTATTCTGCTGCGTGAATTGTATTTTCTGCCATCCTCGTTGCTGGCCCTGTGGCGGCTACGCGGGGGGCGGTTCGACCTGTTGCATGTCAATGAAGTGACCCTGTTGCCGCTCGGCATTGTTGCCAAATGGCTGCTGGGTGTTCCGATGGTGGTGCATGTTCGTTCTCTACAACGCAAACCCGGCACGGATTGGCGCACCTGGCTCGTCAACCGTTGGCTTGGCCGTCACGCGGATGCTGTTGTGGCGATCGACCATACGGTGGCCAGTACTCTCGATCCTGCGTTGCCGATTGCCGTAGTGCATAACGGATTGAACATCTCTGCAACTGCTGCTTTGCGGCCCAGCGGCGAAGGCGGCCCCGTCCGAATCGGCTTTCTCGGTGTTCTGATCCCACTCAAGGGAGTGTACGAGTTGGTCGAGGCAATGCGTATTCTCGTCAAGGAACGCGGCCTGAATGTCGAATGCTTGATTGCCGGTGAAAATGCCCGCGAGGTCTCAGGTCTCAAGGCTCTCCTGTTGCGCAAACTTGGCTTTGCGCGGGATGTGCGCGGCGAGTTGAGCCAACTGATCGAGCAGCATGATTTACAGGAACAAGTCAGGTTGCTTGGTTTTGTTGGCGATGTCCGGGCACTCTACCGCAGACTGGACATCATCTGCTTTCCGTCGCATCTTGATGCAGCGGGCCGTCCGGTGTTCGAGGCCGCTTTCTATTCGATTCCGAGTGTGGTTGCCGTTGCCGATCCGTTGCCCGATTCGGTCATCCATGGCGTGACCGGCCTCGCAGTGCGCGGGCCCGATCCCGTGGCTATTGCCGACGCACTGCAACGTCTTGCGGAAGATCCGGCTTATCGCCGGACTCTCGGGTTGCAAGCGCGTGCCTGGGCAGAGGCAAATTTTGCCGTCGACCGCAATGCCTTGCTGATGTACGAGGTCTACTGCCGGGCGCTGTCACGATCCTGTGTGGCCACAAGCGACTGATATGCGAATTCTGGTGATTTCGCAATATTTCTGGCCAGAGAGCTTCATCATCAACGATATCGTTAGCAAACTGGATGGGCAGGGCCATGATGTGGTGGTGGCAACCGGAAAGCCAAATTACCCTGACGGGAGGGTGTTCGATGGATACCAAGCATGGGGAATGCGGCGCGAGCATTACCTGGAGCGGATCGAAGTGGTCCGGGTGCCGTTGTGGCCGAGAGGGCCGGGCGGCGCGAAGAACCTCATCCTGAACTATGTCTCGTTTGTCCTGGCGGGGCTGGTGTGTTTCCCCTGGCTACTGCGAAGGCGTTCCTTTGATGCCATTCTGGTGTTTTCTCCGTCACCCATTACTCAGGCGATTCCAGCTATCCTTCTCAAATGGCTGAAGAATGCGCAATTGGCCGTGTGGGTTCAGGATCTTTGGCCCGAGAGTCTGGCTGCCACCGGTTTCGTCAGGAATCGGTATTTGCTTAAGGCGGTGGGCTGGATGGTCAAGGCTATCTATCGCTGCTGCGATAAACTCCTGGTGCAGTCGCGAGCATTTATCGAACCTGTAGCCTGTCATGTTAACCGGAACAAGATCGTCTATTACCCCAACTCCATGTCTACGGAGACACCGGTTGCACCGCAACAGATCCCGCAGGAATTGGCTCAGGTGCTGGAGCAGCATTTCTGTGTTGTGTTCGCCGGCAATCTGGGTACCGCTCAAGCGTTGGATACTATAGTCGGAGCGGTGAGAGACCTTAAGGACGATCATGATGTGCGGTTTGTGCTGGTCGGGAGCGGGAGTCGTTTCACTTGGCTGGCTGATGAGAAGAATGCGCTGCACCTGGATAATCTTGTGCTCCCGGGGCGGTTCCCGATTGAGATGATGCAACAGATCTTCGAACGCGCCTCAGTCTTGCTGGTGACGCTTGCCGATCAGGAAATCTTTTCGCAGACGATTCCCAGCAAGATTCAGGCTTACCTCGCGGCAGGGCGCCCAATAATAGCGTCGTTGCGAGGCGAGGGAGCCCGGGTGGTTGAGGAGGCCGGTGCTGGGATAGCGTGCCCGCCTGAGCAGGTGGCGTCACTGGTCGAGAGCGTCCGGCAGATGAGACGTCTGTCGCCAGAGCAGAGAGCGGCATTGGGAAGATCGGGACGCGCATACTTCGAGAGTCATTTTGATATGGACCGGCAAGTTGTCAGGTTGTTGGAGATCTTGGGCGGAGCTGGCCCATGATGAGGATTTGAAGATGCGGATATTGGTACTGGGTGCGACTGGGATGCTGGGCAATGCGGTGTTCAGACTTTTCGATACTGATCCGTCGCATGAGGTTTGGGGTACCTTGCGCAGCCCGGCTGCGCTTCGGTATTTCCCGGCGAACGAGCGTATGTTGACTGCCGTCGACGTCCTCGATCAGGATATTCTGATTTCACTGTTCGAGCGTGTCCACCCTGACGTGGTAATCAACTGTGTCGGTCTTATCAAACAGTTGGCCGATGCGAACAATCCTCTGATTTCACTTCCGATAAATTCCCTGCTCCCGCATCGTTTGGCGAACCTGTGCGCACTTGTTGGTGCGCGTCTGATCCATGTCAGCACTGATTGCGTGTTTTCTGGCCGCAAGGGCAATTACGCTGAACACGATATTTCCGATGCCGAAGATATGTACGGAAAGTCGAAATACATCGGAGAGATTTCCGACCAGCCACAGGTCGTTACGTTACGTACCTCGATAATTGGACACGAACTGGCCAGTTCCCATTCACTGGTGGATTGGTTCTTATCCAGCAAAGGCGAAGTCCGAGGATTCTCGCGCGCTATCTTCTCGGGCTTGCCAACCGTCGAACTTGCTCGCGTGATCAAGGATCATGTGTTACTGAGACCGGAACTGTCTGGGCTGTATCATGTTGCGTCAACTCCAATTGCCAAGCTTGACCTGTTGCGACTGGTCGCGGCGGTGTACGGCAAGCGGACCGCCATTCTGGCGGATGACCGACTGGTGATCGATCGATCGCTTAATTGTGATCGTTTTCGGGCGGCGACAGGGTACACTGCGCCGGGATGGCCGACGCTCGTTGCCCTCATGCACCAAGACCGCCAATTGATGAGAGTGGAAGATGTTTGAAGACAAGGTGCTGCTGATCACGGGCGGAACAGGCTCGTTCGGCCATACTGTGCTGAAGCGATTCCTAGATACGGCAGTGAATGAGATCCGGATTTTCAGCAGGGATGAGAAGAAGCAGGAGGACATGCGGATTGCCCTTGGCAACGACAAGGTGAAGTTTTACATCGGCGATGTGCGCGAATTCGACAGCCTCTCCCAAGCGATGATCGGTGTGGACTACGTGTTTCACGCAGCCGCCCTGAAGCAGGTGCCATCCTGCGAGTTTTACCCGATGGAGGCAGTGCGGACCAACGTGCTCGGGACAGAGAACGTGCTCAATGCGGCTATCGCACGTCGAGTGAAGCGCTTGGTGGTGCTCAGTACAGACAAAGCCGTTTATCCGATCAACGCCATGGGTATCTCGAAGGCGATGGCTGAGAAGCTAATGGTGGCGAAGTCACGGGCCATTGCGGCCGGCGGGACGGTGGTATGTGCGACCAGATATGGCAATGTCATGGCTTCGCGTGGCTCGGTGATCCCGTTGTTTGTCCAACAATTGAAGGCCGGCGAGGCGTTGACCGTGACCGATCCCGGCATGACGCGTTTCCTGATGTCGCTCGAAGATTCGGTTGACCTGGTGCTGCATGCGTTCGAGCATGGCCAACAGGGAGATATCTTTGTCCAGAAAGCGCCTGCCTCGACTGTTGGCGATCTGGCCCAGGCTCTCAAGGTGTTATTAGGCAGGGAAAATCCGGTCAGAGTCATTGGTACCCGCCACGGCGAAAAACTCTATGAGACGCTTGTGTGTCGCGAAGAGATGGCCAAGGCTGAGGACATGGGCCGCTACTACCGGATACCGGCCGACAATCGAGATCTCAATTACAAGAAGTACTTCGTCGAGGGTGAGCAGCGCATCTCCGAACTGGATGACTACACATCGCACAATACTCATCGTCTTGACGTTGGTGGGGTAACGAAGGTCTTGTTGAAGCTCGATTACATCCTGGAAGCGCTCCGTGCTTAAGGTGATGACACTGGTCGGGACACGGCCCGAACTGATCAAGATGAGTCGGGTCATTGCCGAACTGGATCGGCAGGTCCACCACGTGCTGGTGCATTCCGGACAGAATTACGATTATGAGCTGAATCAGGTCTTTTTCGATGATCTGGAGATTCGCCAGCCGGACCACTTCCTCGGAGCAGCCGGGAACACAGTGGCGAAAGCGATTGCCGAGGTGATCGCGACGGCTGATGAGGTCTTCGAACTGGAAAAGCCCGATGCATTATTGCTCTACGGAGATACCAATACGTGCCTTGCCATCATTCCGGCCAAGCGCCGAAAGATCCCCGTGTTCCATATGGAGGCAGGCAACCGCTGTTTCGATCAGCGTGTTCCGGAGGAACTGAACCGCAAGGTGCTGGACCATCTGAGCGACATCAACCTGGTGCTGACGGAACATGCTCGTCGTTACCTGATTGCAGAGGGTATCCGGCCGGAAACGATCATCAAGACCGGTTCTCACATGGAGGAGGTGCTTGACTACTACATGCCGCGCATCCGGTCATCCGAAGTGCTTGCCAGGGAAGGGCTGGTCGACGGGCAGTTCTTCATTGTCAGCGCACACCGCGAAGAAAATGTCGATTCGCCTGATAACCTTTGCGACCTGCTGGAGACGCTGAAGGCGCTGGCCGATGACTATGCTCTTCCGGTTGTCGTGTCGACCCATCCTCGCACAAGAAAGCGGTTGGAGGCATTTGGGGAGTCCCTGTCTCACCCGTTGATCCGGTTCGCAAAGCCGTACGGCTTTCTTGATTACATCAAGCTACAGATGGCTGCTTTGTGCGTGCTTTCCGACAGCGGTACGATCACCGAAGAGGCGTCTTTGCTCAACCTGCCTGCCGTTACGCTGCGAAATGCCCACGAAAGGCCGGAAGGCATGGATGAGGGGACCTTGATCATGAGCGGCTTGAAACCTGATTCGGTGCTGGCGTCCGTGAGAGTTGTGATTTCGCAGCATGACCGCAACAGACGGGTTATTCGGGTTGTTCCGGACTATCAGGCCGGGCAGGTATCGAAGCAGGTTGTACGTATAGTCTTGAGTTACACGGATTACGTGAACCGGACTGTGTGGCGCAAATCCTGAGTCCTGCATGCCCGTTCTGCCTGCGAGTTCTCCAGGAGTTGCCAAGCGCTCCGAAGTCATCCTTGTCTCGGGCGCCACAGGCTTTATCGGCCAACGTCTCGGACTCGCGCTGGTTGAGGCCGGACATGACTGGCGTGCGCTCGTAAGATCGGCTACGGGAGATGCCCGCCACCCAGTTGCGGATTTGAGCGACAGACTCGCGTTGACCGCAGCATGTAGCGGAGTTGACCGCGTATTCCATTGCGCCGGGTATGCGCATGCTTTCACCTCGCTAACAGGCGATGATGCGGCGATGCACTGGCAGGTCAACTTCGAGGGAACGCGGAATCTTGCCGAGGCGGCGGGCCGGTCGGGGGTGAAGCGTTTTGTCTTTCTCTCCAGCATCAAGGCGATGGCCGAGTCAGGTAGTTCCTGCGCCGATGAAGATTTCCCCGGGCAGCCTGAAACCGCTTACGGGCAGGCCAAGCGAGCTGCCGAAGAGGCTGTATTGGAGGCGGGTCGGCGTTACGGCATGCACGTGGTCAATCTGCGCCTTGCGATGGTCTATGGCGTGGGAGGTCGCGGGAACTTGGAGCGCATGGGCCGGCTGATCCAGCGGGGACTTTTCCCGCCCTTGCCGGAAACTGGCAACCACCGTTCCCTTGTTCACGTTGATGATGTCTTGGCAGCGATGCAATTGGCCGCCGATGATGACCGGGCCGCTGGGCGGACCTATATTGTCGCTGCGTTGGAAGCCCCCTCCGGCCGCCAGCTCTATGATGCGCTGCGGGAGGCTCTCGATATGTCAGCCGGCAGTTGGGCAGTACCCGAACAGTTATTGCGCATCGCGGCGTGCGTGGGTGACGGGTTGGAGATGCTGATGCGTCGCCGCTTTCCGCTTGATAGTGAGGTGCTGGACCGCTTGCTCGGCTCTGCGTGGTATTCGCCGAAGCGAATCGAACGGGAACTGGGTTGGCAAGCACACGTATCGCTCAAGGACGGGTTGCGTGAGATGTTCGGAACGTGAAGCGCTTCTTTGATCTGACGCTGGCACTATTGGCGAGTGGAATTTTGGCGCTGCCGGTATTGCTGGTTGCGTTGGCGATAAGGCTGACTTCACCGGGGCCGGTGCTGTATTGGTCCGATCGTATTGGGCGCTACAACCGGATTTTCCGGATGCCCAAGTTTCGCAGCATGCGCATTGGCACGCCGGCGGTGGCGACGCATCTGCTACAGGATCCCGATGCCTGGCTGACCCCGATTGGGGCCTTTCTGCGCAAGACCAGTCTCGACGAACTACCGCAGCTTTGGAGCATCCTTGCCGGCGACATGAGTTTCGTCGGCCCGCGCCCGGCACTCTTCAATCAGGACGATCTCGTAGCCATGCGCACGGAGGGCGGGGTGCATGAGATGGTGCCCGGACTGACCGGATGGGCCCAAGTCAACGGGCGCGACGAACTGCCGATACCGGATAAGGTTGCACTGGATGTCGAGTATCTGCGGCGGCGCTCGTTCCTTTTCGATCTCCGGATACTCTGGCTGACCGCGGTCAAGGTGCTCAGGCGGGACGGAGTGTCCCACTGAAGAGGCGGAGTTTGGTGTGGCCGGTATCGGGGCATTCCCGGGATCGGGGACGCAGCGGTTACAATGCCAACGTTGACCGAGACACCGTGCGCAGCGGCTCATACCTCTAAGTGACCAAGAGTTTCCTTTCCATCCTTGTCTTTCTGTTCGACCTCTCGGCGGTTGTCGTCGCCTGGGTGGGTGGGTTTATGCTGCGCTTCAACCTGGATATGCCGGCAAACTTCGCGCCTGTGTTGGGCTGGGGTCTGGTTTTTCTGTTGCCTGCACATGCCGTGGCCTGTCGATTGGCAGGTTTGTATCGCGGTATCTGGATGTTTGCCAGCTTGCCGGACCTGAAGCGTGTCTTGATCGCCGTAGGCTTCTCGACCGCCGCCGTTGTTGCCTTCTTTGCCTTCTATCGCTACGGCCAGCGGGTGGTACCACGTTCCCTGCTCGTGCTCTATCCGATGTTACTGACCATCTACATGGGCGGCGGTCGGGCTGCCTACCGAATGTGGAAGGAGCATCGGCTGTATGGTGGCCTGATTGCCCAGGGCAAACCAGTCGTGATCGTCGGCGCCGGGCGTGGCGGCGCCATGCTTGCCCGCGAACTCGAGCGGAGCGCGGACTGGCGGGTGGTGGCCCTGGTGGACGATGATCGCAGCAAATGGGGACGGGAACTCTCCGGAAATCCAGTCGTTGGCGGGATCGAGGGTCTGCCCGACGTGCTGGCCTCGGAAAAGGCCTCCCACGTGATCTTGGCCATGCCGTCGGCCGCTGCCGACGCCTGCCGTCGTGCGACCGATCTTGCTGTCGAAGCCGGTGCCCACGTGTTTACCGTGCCCGGACTCGAGGATGTCATGGGAGGGCGGGTGGCGATCTCGTCGATCCGCCCTGTGGAGATCGAGGATCTCCTAGGCCGAGAGCCGGTGTGGATCGATACGCGACACGTAGCAGCCATGGTCGCTAGCAAGACGGTTCTGGTGACCGGCGCCGGAGGTTCGATCGGCAGTGAGCTTTGCCGGCAACTGGCACGTTTCAAGCCTGAGCGTCTGGTTGTTTTCGAGCAGAGCGAGTTTGCGCTCTATAAACTGGAACAGTGGTTCTCGGTTCATGTTCCTTATCTTGCTCTGGTTTCGCTGGCTGGGGATGTCAAGGATCCTGAGCGACTGAACGAAGTGTTCGCGACGTTCCGGCCACAGGTGGTTTTCCACGCCGCCGCCTACAAGCATGTGCCGCTGATGGAAGTGGCCAATGCTTGGCAGGCGGTGCGCAACAACGTGCTGGGTACCATGCTGGTGGCTGAGTGTGCTTCCCGCTTCGAGGCAGAACGGTTCGTCCTCATCTCGACCGACAAGGCGGTCAATCCGACCAACGTGATGGGCGCTACCAAGCGGCTGGCCGAAATGGTGTGTGAGGCGTTGCACCAGCAGGGCGGCATCACCCAGTTCGAAATGGTTCGCTTCGGCAATGTGCTCGGCAGTACCGGCAGCGTGATACCGAAGTTTCAGGAGCAGATTGCCCGCGGTGGGCCGGTGACGGTCACCGACAAGGAAATCACGCGCTACTTCATGTCGATTCCCGAATCCGCACAGCTGGTGCTGCAGGCGGCGGCGATGGGGCAGGGAGGGGAGATCTTCGTCCTTGACATGGGAGCGCCGGTCAGAATTGCCGATCTGGCACGCAAGATGATTCACCTCTCAGGGTATTCCGAAAGCGAGATACGCATTGAATTCATCGGTTTGCGCCCCGGCGAAAAGCTTCATGAGGAACTGCTGGCAGACACCGAGCATACGCGCCAGACCCCGCACCCAAAATTGCGCATTGCGCAGGGACGCGCGGTCGAAAATGGCTTTCTGGAGACTTTGCGCCCCTGGCTCGCCCAACGTTGCCGGAGCGATGCAGAGGTGCGTGCGGCCCTGATGCGCCGGGTGCCGGAATATCGTCCGGCGTCGAACGATCCCTGAACGGATTTGCGGCAGCTGCCGCGCATTGATTACGGTGACTGTATGAATAGGGAATTTCTCGATCTCCCCCAGCTTTGTGCCGCAGCTGGCAGGATTCGCCTGCCCGGCTCGAAGAGCATCTCAAATCGTGTCTTGCTGCTTGCCGCGCTGGCTGACGGAGAAACCGAGGTCCGCGACCTGCTGGCTTCGGACGATACCGAGCGCATGCTCGAAGCGCTGAAGGCGCTGGGTGTCGGCGTCGGCCAGTCGGGCGGCGAGAACTGGCGGATCACCGGTTGCGGTGGCCGCTTTCCGGTGCCCCGGGCCGAGTTGTTCCTCGGCAATGCCGGCACCGCCTTCCGGCCGTTGACGGCGGCGCTGGCGCTGGCCGGCGGCGATTATGTGCTGAAGGGCGTCGCGCGGATGCACGAGCGGCCGATTGGTGACCTAGTCGACGGCCTGCGCCAGCTGGGGGCGGACATCAGCTATCTCGGTAACGACGGATTTCCGCCGCTGCATCTCAAGCCTGCGGCGATTCGTCCGGGCGGGGTGGTTTCCGTGCGTGGCGACGTCTCCAGCCAGTTCCTGACCGGGCTGCTGATGGCCCTGCCGCTGACCGGGGCGACGGTTGCGGTCGACGTTGTCGGCGAGCTGATTTCCAGGCCGTATATCGAAATCACGCTGGCGACGATGGCGCGCTTCGGCGTGATGGTCGAGCGCGAGGGCTGGCAGCGGTTCACGGTGAGGGCCGGCAGCCGATACGTGTCGCCCGGTACGATCTATGTCGAGGGCGATGCTTCGTCGGCTTCCTATTTCCTGGCGCTCGGTGCCATCGGCGGCGGACCCGTGCGCGTCGAGGGTGTCGGGCGCGATTCGATCCAGGGTGATGTGAAGTTTGCCGAAGCCTTGGCGCAAATGGGCGCCCGTGTCGAAATGGGACCGAACTGGATGGAGTCCCGGGCGCCGCAGGGTAGCCTGGTGGCGGTCGACCTTGACTGCAACCACATTCCCGACGCAGCGATGACGCTGGCGACGACGGCGCTGTTCGCCAGGGGAACGACGACACTGCGCAATATCGCTTCGTGGCGGGTCAAGGAGACCGACCGTATCGCGGCGATGGCGACCGAACTGCGCAAGCTCGGTGCCATCGTGGAAGAGGGCGAGGATTTCATCCGCGTCACGCCCGCCAGCCTCAAACCGGCGGCGATCGATACCTATGACGATCACCGCATGGCCATGTGCTTCTCGCTGGCGGCTTTCGGTACGCCGCTGCGGATCAACGACCCAAAATGCGTGGCCAAGACTTTTCCCGATTATTTCGAACGTTTTGCCGGTGTAACCACGGCGGCACCGGTCATTGCCATCGACGGCCCCTCGGCTTCGGGCAAGGGCACGGTAGCGGCGCGCGTGGCGGCGGCGCTCGGGTTCGGCTATCTGGATTCGGGCGCCTTGTATCGGTTAACCGCGCTCGCCGCAAGAAAGGCGGGTATCGATTGGACGGATGAGGCGGGTGTCGCGGCGATAGCCGCCGGCCTCGATGTCGGGTTTTCGGAAACCGATATCCGCCTGAACGGTCAGGCGGTCGGCGATGCCATCCGCGGCGAGGAGATCTCCGCCGGCGCCTCGCAGGTGGCGGCCTTGCCGGCCGTGCGCGAGGCCCTGCTGTTCCGCCAGCGGGCGTTCAACAAAGCGTCGGGACTGGTCGGCGACGGGCGCGACATGGGGTCGGTGGTTTTTCCGCGTGCGTTGCTCAAGGTCTTTCTGACGGCGAGCGCCGAGGCGAGGGCGGAGCGGCGTTATAAGCAGTTGATCGAGAAAGGATTCTCTGCTAACCTCCCCGACCTTCTGCTTGACCTGCGGCAGCGCGACGATCGGGATTTCCGGCGCAGCGTGGCACCGCTCAAGCAGGAAGAGGATGCGCGACTGCTCGATACGACCGACCTCACCATAGAACAGGCGGTGAACCAGATTCTCGCGTGGAGCAGGGAAGCATTGCAGTAAGGTGTCGCCGGCCGTCGGGCCGGCATTTTTTCAACTCCAACCCGCTGTGGATTTCACGGTCTGCGGCATGAAAGTTCTCTCCGTAATGGAATCTTTTGCTCAACTATTTGAAGAAAGCCTGGCCCGCCAGGAAATGCGCCAAGGCGAAGTCATCACCGCTGAGGTGATGCTCATTGACCGCAATTTCGTTGTGGTCAATGCCGGCCTGAAATCGGAATCCTATGTTCCGCTGGAAGAATTCCTGAATGATCAGGGCGAACTCGAAGTCAAGGTGGGCGATTTCGTCCAGGTTGCCATCGAGATGCTGGAAGACGGCTACGGCGCCACGCGCCTGTCGCGCGATCGCGCCAAGCGCATCGCCGCCTGGAACTTCCTGGAAGAAGCCCTGAACAACAACTCCCTGGTCACCGGCACGATTACCGGCAAGGTCAAGGGCGGCCTCACCGTCATGTCGAACGGCGTCCGCGCCTTCCTGCCGGGTTCGCTGGTCGACATGCGTCCGGTCAAGGATACGACGCCGTACGAAGGCAAGACCATGGAGTTCAAGGTCATCAAGCTGGACCGCAAGCGCAACAACGTGGTCATGTCGCGCCGGGCCGTGCTCGAAGCCACTGCCGGCAAGGATCGTGAAAAGCTTCTCGAGAACCTCCAGGAGGGCACCGTCGTCAAGGGCATCGTCAAGAACATCACCGATTACGGTGCGTTCGTCGACCTCGGCGGCATCGATGGCCTGCTGCACATCACCGACCTGGCCTGGCGCCGCGTCCGTCACCCGAGCGAAGTGCTCAATGTCGGCGACGAAGTCACCGCCAAGATCCTCAAGTTCGACGCCGAGAAGAACCGTGTCTCGCTGGGCATGAAGCAACTCGGCGACGATCCGTGGGTCGGTATCGCGCGCCGCTACCCGGCGGGAACGCGTCTGTTCGGCAAGGTCACCAACCTGACCGACTACGGTTCATTCGTCGAGATCGAGCAGGGTATCGAAGGCTTGGTGCACGTTTCCGAAATGGACTGGACCAACAAGAACGTTCATCCGTCCAAGGTCGTTTCATTGGGCGACGAAGTCGAAGTCATGATTCTCGAGATCGACGAAGAACGTCGACGCATCTCCCTCGGCATGAAGCAGTGCAAGTCGAATCCTTGGGACGATTTCGCGATGAACCACAAGAAGGGTGACAAGGTTCGCGGCGCGATCAAGTCGATCACTGACTTTGGCATCTTCATTGGTCTTCCTGGTGGCATCGACGGACTGGTTCACCTGTCCGACCTGTCCTGGAGCGCGACTGGCGAGGATGCCATTCGCAACTTCAAGAAGGGTGACGAAATCGAGGCTCTGGTTCTCGGGATCGATGTCGAGAAGGAGCGCATCTCCCTCGGTGTCAAGCAGATGGATGGCGACCCGTACACCAACTTCATCGCCACCCACGAGAAGAACAGCATGGTGCGTGCCACTGTCAAGTCGGTTGACGCCCGCGGTGCGGTGCTGACGCTCGATGGCGATAACGAAGGCTACCTGCGCGCTTCCGAGTTCTCGCGTGATCGCATTGATGACCTGTCGCAGCACCTCAGGGTGGGTGACGAAGTGGAGGCCATGATCATCAATGTGGATCGCAAGACGCGTGGCATCAATCTGTCGATCAAGGCGAAGGACAGTGCCGAGCAGCACGATGCAATGCAGAAGCTGTCTGCCGAGTCATCTTCGTCGGCGGCTTCCGGTACAACCAACCTCGGCGCCCTGCTGAAGGCCAAGTTCAACCAACAAGGCTGACAGGCAAGAGGATGACCAAGTCCGAGCTCATCGCCCAGCTGGCGGGACGTTTTTCCCAGCTGGGGGCGAAGGATGCTGATTTCGCGGTCAAGGTGATTCTCGATGCCCTGTCCGACGCCCTGGTGCGCGGGGATCGCATCGAGATACGCGGATTCGGCAGCTTTGCGCTCAACTACCGGCCACCGCGCACTGGCCGCAACCCCAAGTCCGGGGAGAAGGTCAGCGTGCCTGCCAAATGGGTTCCGCACTTCAAGGCAGGCAAGGAACTGCGCGAACGGGTCGACCTGTCGATCTGACGCCGGTCAAGGCACAATGTGGTAGATTTGGGGCAGTGGTTTTCACTGCCCCTTTTTCTTTTTGACGTTATGACTGCACTGACCTGGGCCATACGGCTCATCATATTCTCGTTCCTGCTGGTGTTCGCGATCCGCAATACCGAACCGACGACCCTGCGCTTCGTTCTTGACTATGCCTGGGAAGCGCCGCTGGTCATTGTCCTGTTGGCTTTTTTTGCCGCCGGCGCGCTTCTCGGCGTGCTGTCGGTGCTTGGCGTGATCTTCCGCCAGCGCCGTGAAATCTCGCGTCTCAAGCGGGAAGCGGCAAGACCGCAGTTGCCGACCGCACCTGAACCGCCGCCGCTGGCATGAGCGAGCTGTTCGACTACTGGCAACTGCTGCTTGTCCCGCTGTTCTTCGGGCTGGGCTGGGGCGCCGCGCGGGTCGACATGCGGCAGGTGGTGCATGAGTCGCGGGCGCTTCCTCGTTCCTACTTTCAGGGCCTCAACTTCCTTCTCAACGAGCAGCCGGACAAGGCCATCGATTCCTTCCTCGAAGTGGCCAAGGTCGATTCCCAGACGGTCGAGTTGCATTTTGCTCTGGGCAATCTGTTTCGCCGACGCGGCGAGACCGAACGCGCCATTCGCATGCACCAGAACCTGATTGACCGCCCTGACCTCGAAGAGAGTGTCCGTCTGCATGCGCTTTCGGAACTTGGACAGGATTTCCTGAAGGCGGGCCTGCTCGATCGCGCCGAGGAAATTTTCAACAAGCTGGTCGGAACATCCTTCGAGGATGATGCCAAGCGCAACCTGCTTGAAATTTACCAGGTCGAAAAGGAGTGGCAGAAGGCGATCGATCTTGCCCGCGAAATGCCGAATCTGGCGTCACAGCAGCAGATTGCCGAGTTTTTCTGCGAGCTTGCTGCCGGTGAAATCATGCGCTCACGGTCGGAGGGCGCTCGCGTATTCATCGAATCGGCCATGCAGCAGAACCGCAAGTGCGTGCGCGGCAGCATGTTGCAGGGTGATCTGCTGGCGCAGGAAGGCAATCCACTGGGCGCCATCGAGGCCTGGCAGCGCATCGAACAGCAGGATCCAGCCTATCTGGCGCTGGTGGCGCAACGCCTGCTTGAGACTTACCGCAAGCTGGAGCGCCGTGAGGAAGGTATCGCGCTACTGCGCGGTTATCTCGAGCACTATCCTTCGCTTGATCTCCTCGACGTGGTCTATCAACTCGTTGTTGAAAGCGAGGGCAACGCGGAGGCCTATCGTCTGGTGCGTGGCGAATTGCAGCGGAACCCGACTCTGCTCGGCCTGGAGAAGCTGCTGGCAGCGCGCCTGCCGCTGGTCGAACCGGAAGTGCGACCCGACATCGACATTGCGAAGAGCATCATTGCCGGCTATACGCAGCGTCTGTCACGCTATCGGTGCAATAATTGCGGTTTCAAGGCCCGTCAGTTCTACTGGCGCTGCCCAGCCTGCGGCGGGTGGGAAACCTACCCCCCGCGACGCAGCGAAGAGTTCGATCAAACCCTGTAGGAAACACCCATGAAAATCACCGTTGTCGGCACTGGCTATGTCGGTCTGGTTAGTGGCACCTGTCTGGCCGAAGTGGGCAATGACGTCGTCTGCCTCGATGTCGACCCCGAGAAGATTCGCATTCTCGAAGGAGGCGGTATTCCCATCCACGAACCGGGGCTGCTGGAAATGATCCGCCGTAACGTCGCCGCCGGTCGCCTGCACTTCACCACCGATGTCGAAAAAGCAGTCCATCACGGCACGATCCAGTTCATCGCCGTCGGCACGCCGCCCGACGAAGACGGCTCGGCCGATCTCCAGTACGTCCTTGCTGCTGCCCGCAACATCGGACGCCTGATGACCGACTACAAGGTTGTCGTCGACAAGAGCACGGTGCCGGTTGGCACCGGTTCCAAGGTCAAGGCTGCGCTCGCCGACGAACTCCAGAAGCGTGCGGTCGACATTCCCCATAGCGTCGTTTCCAACCCGGAATTCCTCAAGGAAGGGGCCGCCGTCGAAGACTTCATGCGCCCTGACCGCATCGTCGTCGGTGCTCAAGATGAACAGGCCATCCACCTGATGCGCGCCCTCTACGCCCCCTTCCAGCGCAACCACGAGCGCCTGATCGTCACCGACATCAAGAGCGCCGAACTCACCAAGTACGCCGCCAACGCCATGCTGGCGACGCGCATCAGCTTCATGAACGAACTCGCCAACCTGGCCGAGGTGCTTGGCGCTGACATCGAGATGGTCCGCCAGGGGATCGGCTCAGACCCGCGCATCGGTTACCACTTCCTCTACCCCGGCTGTGGCTACGGCGGCTCCTGCTTCCCCAAGGACGTCAAAGCGCTGATCAAGACCGCTCAGGACGGCGCCAACATCACCCTCAAGGTTTTGACCGCCGTCGAGGAAGCCAACGATGCGCAGAAGCACGTCCTGGCTGGCAAGATCAAGGCCCGCTTCGGCGACCTCGAGGGCAGGCACTTCGCCCTCTGGGGCCTCGCCTTCAAGCCCAACACCGACGACATGCGCGATGCTCCCAGCCGGACCCTGATCGCCGACCTCTTCGCCGCCGGCGCCACCGTTACCGCCTACGATCCGGTCGCCATGAACGAGACGCGGCGCATCTACGGCGACGACCCGCGCCTCGACTACGCCGAGAACCCGATGGGTGCGCTCGCCAATGCCGACGCCCTGGTCATCGCCACCGAATGGAAGGAGTTCCGTAGCCCGGACTTCGAGGCGATCAAGCAAACCCTGAAGAATCCTGTGATCTTCGACGGGCGCAACCTGTATGACCCGAAATTCGTGCGTGGCGCCGGCATCGAGTACTTTGCCGTCGGACGTTGAGACAAATGCTGGATAGGGCAAAGAATGTGAGGGTGCTGGTGGTTGGCGACGTCATGCTCGACCGCTACTGGTTCGGCGAGGTCAGCCGGATTTCGCCGGAAGCGCCGGTGCCGGTAGTCAGGGTCCAGCGCACGGAAGAACGCCTGGGCGGCGCCGCCAACGTCGCGCGAAACGCGGCTTCGCTGGGGGCAATCACCGGGCTGCTTTCGGTTGTTGGCGATGACGAAGCGGGTCGTTCGCTCGCTCGGCTGCTGGAAAAGGAGCAAATCGATGCCGGTTTGCATGTCGACCGCGACATCGACACCACGGTCAAGCTGCGTGTCATCGGTCGCCAGCAGCAGTTGCTGCGCATCGATTTCGAGACGATTCCATCGCACGAAATCCTGCAGGCCAAGCTGGCCGATTTCGAGCAGCGGGTGGGGCAGGCCGATGTCGTCATCCTCTCGGATTATGGCAAGGGCGGACTTGCTCACATCGCCGAGATGGTGGCCATTGCCCGCGCCCACGACAAGCTGGTGCTGATCGATCCCAAAGGGGACGACTACAGCAGATACGCCGGCGCGACGCTCATTACGCCGAACCGCTCGGAACTGCGCGAGGTTGTCGGGCGCTGGTCGTCCGACGCTGAACTCGCCAGCAAGGCACAGAAGTTGCGTGGTCAACTGGGCCTCGAAGCATTGCTGGTGACGCGCAGTGAAGAGGGCATGACGCTCTTCGCCGATCAGGAAGTCCATCATCAGCCTGCGCTGGCCCGCGAAGTGTTCGACGTTTCCGGCGCTGGAGATACCGTGATCGCCACGCTGGCGGTGATGCTGGGAGCGGGCGCCGATTGGGCTGAGGCGATACGGGGCGCCAACATTGCTGCCGGCATCGTCGTCGGCAAACTGGGAACGGCGGTCGTCACCCGCGAAGAACTCGCAGCAGTACTGTAAGGAAAAGCCATGTATACAGTCGTTACCGGTGCTGCCGGCTTTATCGGTTCAAATATCGTCAAGGCGCTCAACGAGCGCGGCGTGACCAGGATAATCGCTGTCGACAATCTGACCAAAGCCGACAAATTCAGAAACCTGATCGACTGCGAGATTGCCGATTATCAGGATAAGCTCGATTTCATCGCGCGCGTTCAGGCCGGGCACTTCGACGGCGACATCGAGGCGGTCTTTCATGAAGGCGCGTGTTCCGACACGATGGAAGCCGACGGTCATTACATGATGGAGAACAACTATCGCTACTCGATGATCCTGCTCGACTGGTGCCAGGATCAGGACGTGCAGTTCCTTTATGCCTCCAGTGCGGCCACCTACGGAAACGCAAGCGCCTTTATCGAGGAGCGGCAGTACGAAGGGCCGCTCAACGTCTACGGCTATTCCAAGTTCCTGTTTGACCAGATCGTTCGCCAGCGCCTGACGCAGGATCCATCGTCGCAGATCGTCGGCTTCCGCTACTTCAATGTGTATGGCCCGCGCGAGACGCACAAGGGACGGATGGCCTCGGTCGCTTTCCACAATTTCAACCAGTTCCGTGCCGAGGGCAAGGTCAAGCTGTTCGAGGGCTCGCACGGCTACGAGAACGGCGGCCAGCAGCGCGACTTCGTCTTCGTCGGCGACGTCGCCAAGGTCAATCTCTTTTTCCTCGACCATCCGGGGAAGTCCGGCATTTTCAACCTCGGCTCCGGTCGGGCGCAGAGCTTCAACGACGTTGCGGTTGCTGCGGTCAACGGCTGTCGCAAGGCAAAAAGCGAGGCGCCGCTATCCCTCGCCGAGTTGCGTGCACAGGGACTCCTCGAATACATCGCCTTCCCCGAGGCGCTGAAAGGAAAATACCAGGCCTACACGCAGGCCGACCTGTCGCGCCTGCGCGAGGCCGGCTACACGGCGCCGATGGTGACCGTCGAGGAAGGTGTCGCCCAGTACATCGAGTGGCTGCACGCGCATGTATAAGACCCTGCAGGATTTCGTCGGCAACACGCCGCTGGTGCGTCTGGTACGCATTCCCGGCGCCGCGAACGAGCAACGCGGCAACGTGATTCTCGCCAAACTCGAAGGCAACAACCCGGCCGGTTCGGTCAAGGACCGGCCGGCACTGTCGATGATCGTCCATGCCGAGGCGCGCGGAGACATCAGGCCGGGTGACACGTTGATCGAGGCGACTTCCGGCAATACCGGCATCGCGCTGGCGATGGCGGCGGCGATGAAAGGCTACCGGATGATCCTCGTCATGCCGGAAAACCAGAGCATCGAACGCCGCCAGACGATGCGCGCCTTCGGCGCCGTGCTGGTGCTGACTCCGAAGGACGGCGGCATGGAACTGGCGCGCGACGTCGCCGACCGTATGCGCGACGAAGGCGAGGGTATCATCCTCGACCAGTTCGCCAACCCGGACAATCCGCTGGCCCATTTTGAAGGGACCGGTCCGGAAATTTGGCGCGACACGGCAGGCCGGGTTACACATCTTGTGTCCAGCATGGGTACTACCGGCACCATCATGGGCGCGTCGAGATTCCTCAAGGCGCAGAATTCGGCGATCGAAATCGTCGGCTGCCAGCCCGAAGACGGCAGCCAGATTCCCGGCATCCGAAAATGGCCGGATGCCTACCTGCCGAGGATTTATGACCGGACCAAAGTGGACCGCATCGAACACGTCAGTCAGGCCGATGCCGAGGCGATGACGCGTCGCCTGGCAATGGAGGAGGGCATCTTCGCCGGCATTTCGTCGGGCGGCGGTTTGGCGGTGGCCCTGAGGCTCGCGCAGCAACTCGAAAATGCAGTGATCGTCAGCATCATCTGCGACCGCGGCGACCGCTACCTGTCGACCGGCGTTTTTCCGGCATGAAGCACGTTCTCGTCTTCGATATCGAGACCATTCCCGACGTCACCGGCCTGCGCAGGCTCAACGACCTGCCGCCCGAGTTGTCCGATGATGAAGTCGCTGAACTCGCCTTCCAGCAGCGCCGAGCGCGGACCGGCAACGATTTCCTGCCACTGCATCTGCAGCGGATCGTCACCATCTCCTGCGTGCTGCGTGCCGGCGATGGGCTGAAGGTGTGGTCATTGTCGGAACCCGATCACGGCGAGGGCGAGATCATTCAACGCTTCTTCGACGGTATCGAGAAATTTACGCCGCAGATCGTCTCCTGGAATGGCAGCGGCTTCGATCTGCCGGTGCTTCACTATCGCGGCATGCTGCATGGTGTCGCGGCGCCGCGCTACTGGGATCTTGGCGATGGCGATTATGCTGACAGCCGCGACTTCAAGTGGAACAACTACATCAGCCGCTATCACACCCGGCACCTCGACCTGATGGACTTGCTGGCCCTCTACAATGCCCGCGCCAATGCGCCGCTCGACGATCTCGCCAAGCTGTTCGGTTTTCCGGGCAAGCTTGGCATGGATGGGGGCAAGGTCTGGAAAGCCTGGCAGGCCGGCGAGGTCGCCGGGATTCGCGACTACTGCGAAACCGACGTCATCAACACCTACCTGGTCTACAACCGCTTCCGCCGCCTGCGCGGTGAACTGACGGCGGAAGCGGAGGTTGCCGAGGGCGAATTCGTCAGGGCAGAACTTGTCCGGCTCGGCGCGCCGCACTGGCGGGAGTTTCTTGCCGCTTGGCACTGATGGTGTCGGGCACGGCGCTATAATTGGCGACTCTGAAACCAGACTGTAGAGAGTTCGCAATGGCCCTCAATGATGTTTCTCCCGGCAAGTCCCTTCCTAACGACATCAATGTCATCATCGAAATTACCGCGCATTCTGAGCCAGTCAAGTACGAGGTCGACAAGGACAGCGGTGCGATCTTCGTCGATCGCTTCATGTCCACTTCGATGCACTACCCCTGCAACTACGGCTATATTCCACACACCATCGCTGGTGACGGTGACCCGGTCGACGTGCTGGTTGTCAGTCCCTTCCCGCTGCCTCCGGCTGTCGTCGTCCGCTGCCGTCCGATCGGCGTGCTGGCGATGACCGACGAGGCAGGCGATGACGCAAAGCTGCTTGCCGTGCCGGTCGACAAGTTGACGCCGATGTACCGCAATATTCAGAGCCACGCGGACATGCCGAACCTGCTGCTCGACCAGATCGCCCACTTTTTCGCGCATTACAAGGATCTCGAGCCGGGCAAGTTCGTCAACATCATCGGCTGGCGCGGTCCCGAGGAAGCCAAGAAAGAAATCCTCGATGGCGTCGAGGCCTACAACTCGGCGCAAGACAAGCCAAACTACTGAGTCCAGATGCTGCGCATCGCCGTTGCCCAGTTCAACGCCATCGTCGGTGACCTGGCTGGCAATGCCGGGCGCATTATCGAGTGTGCCGCCGTCGCCAGGGCGCGCGGCGCGCAGGTGCTGGTCACGCCGGAACTGGCGCTGTGCGGCTATCCGCCGGAAGACCTCCTGCTGCGCCCGGATTTCTACCGGTCGTGCCGGCGCACACTTGACGATCTGGCCGGCCGCATCGACGGCATCGCGCTCATTGTCGGTCACCCGGAGGAGCATGAAGGGCGGCGCTATAATGCCGCCACGGTCATTGAAAATGGCCGCAAGACATCGGTCTACCGCAAGATCCGTCTGCCCAACTACGAAGTATTCGACGAGAAGCGCTATTTCGATGGTGGTAGCGAAGCCTGCGTCGTTACGTTGGGCGGCGTGCGCTGCGGCATCAACATTTGCGCCGACATCTGGGAGGCTGGCGCGGCCGAACTGGCGCATGCCGGTGGTGCCGAACTGCTCCTGGTTCTCAATGCCTCGCCCTGCCATCTCGAAAAGCATTGCCAGCGGGTCGAGGTGCTGCGTGAGCGAATTGCCGCAACCCGCATTCCCGCCATCTACGTGAACCTGGTTGGCGGGCAGGATGAGCTGGTTTTCGATGGCGCATCGTTTGCTCTCGATGCCGGAGGTATTTGCCGGATGCGCCTGCCGGCCTTTGAGGAGGCATTGGGGTTTGTCGATTATGAGGCGGGGTCCCTGCGTTCCGATGACATGGCGGAAGAGTTGGCGATCGAGGCCGAGGCATACGGTGCGCTGATCCTTGGCGTCCGTGACTACATCGGCAAGAATGCCTTCAAAGGGGCGATCATCGGGCTTTCGGGCGGCATCGATTCGGCGCTGACCCTGTGTGTCGCAGTCGACGCGCTGGGGGCCGACAAAGTGCGGGCGGTCATGATGCCGTCGCCGTATACCGCGCAGATGAGCCTTGACGATGCGCGGACGATGATCGCCACGCTCGGCGTCAGTTATGACGAGGTGCCCATCGCGCCGGCGATGGCGACCTACCAGGAAATGCTCGACCCGCTGTTGTCTGGTTTTCCAGCTGACGCCACCGAGGAAAACATTCAGGCACGGATCCGCGGCAATATCCTGATGGCGCTTTCCAACAAGACCGGCGCGCTGGTTCTGACCACGGGCAACAAGTCGGAAATGGCGGTTGGTTACTGCACGCTTTACGGCGACATGGCCGGCGGCTTTGCAGTCATCAAGGATGTCTACAAGACGCTGGTCTATCGCCTTGCACGCTACCGGAACACCATTTCGCCGGTCATTCCGGAAAACATCATCGTTCGGCCGCCTTCCGCCGAATTGAAGCCGGATCAGACCGATCAGGATTCGTTGCCGCCCTACGAGACCCTCGACGCCATCGTCCGCGCTTACATGGAAGAAGACCGCAGCCCGCGCAAGATCATTGCCGGCGGTTTGCCCGAGGAGGCTGTGCGCCGCGTGGTCCGTCTGCTGCGCGTCGCCGAGCACAAGCGTCGCCAGGCGCCAGTCGGCATTCGCATTACTTCGCGTGGCTTCGGCAAGGATTGGCGGTATCCTATCACCAACCGTTATCAAGACGAGTTTTGAGAAACTGAAGCCAGGAGGAGGTAGACCATGAAGAAGATTGAAGCAATCATCAAACCGTTCAAGCTCGATGAAGTTCGGGAAGCGCTGTCCGAAATCGGTATCACCGGCCTGACGGTGACCGAAGTCAAGGGTTTTGGCCGCCAGAAGGGGCATACCGAACTTTATCGCGGCGCCGAGTACGTCGTCGATTTTCTGCCCAAGATCAAGATCGAGATCGTCGTCAATTCCCAGAATGCCGATGCCGCGATCGATGCCATCATCAAAGCCGCCCGCACGGGCAAGATTGGTGACGGGAAGATCTTTGTCATGGAGGTCGAGCAGGTAGTGCGCATCCGTACCGGCGAGACCGACGAAGCCGCAGTCTGACCCGGAGGGTATCCCACATGGAAGAACCACAGGCAAGTTTCGACATTCCCGCACTCAGGGCACGGTTACTTGGGCACCTCGGCCCACACGCCGATATCTACCCGGTCAACATCGAGCAGAAATTTCCCCGTATCCTCGCCAAGATCGTCGACCTGTGGGGCACATCGGCGCTCGATGGCCTTCTGTCCGACTTGATGGTTTCCGATCGCCCGGGGCGCCAGGGTTTCCCGGGCCCCGTTGCCATGGACCTGTTTCGACTGTCGACGTTGCACGGCTCATTGGGCTTCACACCGCAGAAGGTGGCTGGGACGGGATGGTCCGGGATCGATGACGCCGAGCTCTTCAAGCATGGGATCGGCAAAGGTAGGCAATAGCCAGCTTCGCAAGTCGTCGTCGAGCCGAGTGTCAGGAACTCCTCTGCGTGCGGAGTAATACGACCACCGCACCCTCACCGCCGTCCTGGGGTTTTGCCTGGCAGTAGGCCAGGATCTCATTCTTCTGCACCAACCAGCCGCGCACCAGGCGCCTGAGTACGGCCTCCCGGCCGGGCGAGCCGTGTCCCTTGCCATGCACGATACGCACACAGCGCCTGCCGTATTTCAGCGATTGCGCGAGAAAGGATGCCAGCTGGTCGCGCGCTTCCTCGCGGTTCAGGCCATGCAGGTCGATCTCGTCCTGGATCGCCCAGCGTCCGCGCCGGAGGTCGCGCAGCACGCTGTTGGCGACGCCGTTGCGCAGATAACTGGGCTCGTCACCCCCTTCGAGCCGGTCCTGCAAGGTGATCGGGCCGTGCAGGCTCTCGCGCAGCGCCGCCTGCTCGTCAGCCAGACGCTGCAGCGGACGCGGTGGCGGCATGGGGCCGCCAAGATGAACGCGACCCGATGCCGGCAGCGGCTTCGCGTCCGCCACTGCCGCCTGGAAGGCCGCGAGATCGTCCGGGTCGAGCAAGCCTGAACCTTGCGGTCTAGTCGAGTTGGTCGAGGTAGCGCTCGGCATCGAGCGCGGCCATGCAGCCGGTACCGGCCGAGGTGCAGGCCTGGCGGTAGATGTGGTCCTGCACGTCACCCGCGGCGAAGACACCGGGAATGCTGGTCTGTGTCGCGTTACCGTTGCGCCCGGCCTCGGTCACGAGATAGCCGCCTTCCATCTCGAGCTGGCCGGCGAAGATGTCGGTGTTCGGCTTGTGGCCGATGGCGATGAAGACGCCGAAGACATCGACCTCCTGGGTTGCGCCACTGTGCACATTCCTGACACGCAGGCCGGTGACGCCCGACTCGTCGCCCAGCACCTCGTCGAGTGCGCTGTTCCAGACGATGGCGATCTTGCCGGCCCTTTCTTTCTCGAACAGCTTGTCCTGCATGATCTTCTCGGCCCTGAATCTGTCGCGGCGATGGATCAGTATGACGTGGCTGGCAATGTTGGCGAGGTAGAGCGCTTCCTCGATCGCCGTGTTGCCACCGCCGACGACGGCGACCGGCTTGTTGCGATAGAAGAAGCCGTCGCAGGTGGCACAGGCGGACACGCCCCTGCCCATGAAGGCTTCCTCGGAGGGCAGACCGAGATACTGGGCCGAAGCGCCGGTGGCGATGATCAGTGCGTCGCAGGTGTAAGTGCCGGCGTCGCCGATCAGGGTAAACGGCTTCCCGGTCAAACGCGCTGTATGGATATGGTCGAAAACGATTTCGGTGTCGAAGCGCTGGGCATGGGCCTCAAAACGCGCCATCAGGTCAGGACCCTGAACCCCGTCGGCATCGGCCGGCCAATTGTCGACATCAGTCGTCGTCATCAGTTGGCCGCCTTGGGCGAGTCCGGTGATCAGCACCGGCTTGAGGTTGGCGCGGGCAGCATAGACAGCGGCCGTGTAGCCGGCGGGGCCCGAGCCGAGAATAATGAGGCGACTATGGCGAGGGTCTTCAGACATGGTGATTCTCGGTGGTGGTGGTGGAGGGTAAAATTATAGCCTCCAACCAAAGGGGGATTTTCTCCCCTTTCTCGTGCAGAGTTCGAATTGAGTTTATAATCTCGCGGTAACCCCATGAAGGAAAATGCTTTATGTCCTCTACAAATGTCGGCCTGAGCTTGGTGGTCTTGCGCAACATCCCGCTCTTTTCGGGTCTCGATGAGAGCGAACTCGAACGATTGTCGCGGGTGGCGCTGCGCAAGCGCGCCGGGCGGGGCGAACAGGTCGTGCGCGCTGGTGAAGCTGCTGAGTCTCTGATCATCATGCTGAGTGGTCGTGCCAAGGTGACCAATTTCGACGAGGAGGGGCGCGAGATCATTCTCGCCTGGCTTGGTCCGGGCGAATTTTTCGGCGAGATGGGCCTGATCGATAGCAGCCCACGTTCGGCCAGCGTGATAGCCGTCGAACCTTGCGAGTTGCTGACCCTTGGCAAGCACGAATTTCAACGCTGCATGCAGGAGAACTTCCAGGTCGCGCAGAAGTTGATGCAGATTCTCGTGCGCCGCCTGCGCGAGGCAGATCGCAACATCGAGAGCCTCGCGCTTCTCGATGTCTATGGCCGTGTCGCGCGTTTGCTGCTTGATATGTCTACGGAAGAGCACGGCAAGCGCGTGGTAAAGCAGAAGATCTCCAAGCAGGACATGGCGCGCATGATCGGCGCTTCGCGCGAGATGGTCAGCAAGGTCATGCGCGACCTGGAGATTGGCGGCTATATCATTTGCGCGGATGACATGATTACCATCACCGGGGCCTGATCTTGGGCGTCAGGACGGTCGACCAGCCTATTCCCCGGCAGTTGCCGGAGAAGATTGGCAATCTGTTGCACGAGTTGCGCTGGCTCGGCTTGTCGGTGGTCGCCCTGTTCTTGTCGATGGCGCTGTGGGGTTACCACAAGGACGACCCGGGTTGGTCGCACGCTGTGGTTTCCGGAAAGGTGTTCAACCCGACCGGCCACGCCGGTGCGTGGATTGCGGACCTGATGCTCTATCTGTTCGGTTTCTCCGCATGGTGGTGGATCGTCCTGCTGGCGACGTTCATCTGGTGGGGATTCCGCCGCCTCCATTCACCACTCGGCCAAGCTGATCATCGTCCCCTGTACATCGCCCTGGTCGGTTTCATGGTACTGCTGGTCTCCAGTGCGTCGCTCGAAGCCCTGCGATTCTATACGCGCAAGGGTGAGCTGCCGCTTGTTCCGGGCGGTTTGCTCGGCCAGGAAGCGAGCCATGCGCTGGCCTACCTGCTCGGGTACACCGGGTCGACACTGCTGTTGCTGGCGGCGATGGCCGCTGGCTGGAGTATTTTCTCCGGGATGTCGTGGTTGCGGGCGTTCGAACGCATCGGCGCCTCCATCGAGTTGATTGCCCGGTCCTTCTATGGCTTGGTTGATGCCTGGCGCGACCGCCGCATCGGCCGCGAAGTCGCACACCACCGCGAGGAAGTGGTCGATGAGGAAAAGCGCCGGTTCGAGTTGCATGAGCCAATCATCATCGAAGCTCGACCGCCCGAAGTGCCGGTTTCAAGGAAGGCAGAGAAGCGAATCGGACGCGAAAAGCAGGTTGCACTTTTCCCCGAGGTCATCATCGGCGGCAAACTTCCACCGCTGCACCTGCTGGACCCGGCGCCGCCGGCGACCGAAACGGTCAGCGCCGAAGCGATGGAGTACACCTCGCGCCTGATCGAACGCAAGCTTGCCGAGTTTGGCGTTCAAGTCAGGGTGCTCGCGGCAATGCCGGGGCCGGTCATCACCCGTTACGAGATCGAGCCGGCGGTCGGTGTCAAGGGCGCGCAGATAGTCAATCTGGCGCGCGACCTGGCGCGCGCGCTGGCCATGGTTTCCATCCGTGTTGTCGAAACCGTGCCCGGCAAATCGTGCATGGCGCTGGAACTGCCCAATGCCCGGAGGCAGATGGTCAAGCTTTCCGAGATCATTTCCAGCGCGCCTTACAATGATATGAGCAGCCCGCTGACCGTCTGCCTTGGCAAGGACATCGGCGGTCAGCCGGTGGTTGCCGATCTGGCCAAGACGCCGCACCTGCTGGTCGCCGGCACGACCGGTTCGGGCAAGTCGGTCGGCGTCAACGCGATGATCCTGTCGATGCTCTACAAGGCTGAACCGGAAAACGTCCGCTTGATCATGGTCGATCCGAAGATGCTCGAGCTGTCGATCTATGAAGGCATACCGCACCTGCTCGCGCCGGTCGTCACCGACATGAAGCAGGCGGCCAACGCGCTGCACTGGTGCGTGACCGAGATGGAGAAACGCTACAAGCTGATGTCGGCGATGGGCGTGCGCAACATCGGTGGCCTCAACCACAAGATCAAGGAAGCCGAAAAACACGGGCAACACATCCCGAACCCGTTGACGCTGACTCCGGAAGCACCCGAGCCGCTGAATACGATGCCCTATATCGTCGTCATCATCGACGAGTTGGCCGACTTGATGATGGTCGTCGGCAAGAAGGTCGAGGAGCAGATCGCCCGTCTCGCACAGAAGGCACGTGCCTCGGGCATCCACCTTGTGCTGGCGACGCAGCGCCCGAGCGTCGATGTCATCACCGGCCTGATCAAGGCGAACATCCCGACGCGCCTTTCCTTCCAGGTGTCGAGCAAGATCGACTCGCGCACCATCCTCGACCAGATGGGTGCCGAAGCACTGCTTGGCCAGGGCGACATGCTCTATCTCGCCCCCGGCACCGGCTACCCGACGCGCGTTCACGGCGCCTTCGTTTCCGACGACGAGGTGCACCGCGTCGTCGAACACCTGAAGGCCACCGGTGCGCCGGAATACGTCGACGATATTCTCAATGGCGCCGCCGGCGACGATGATGAAGGTGGCGAGGGCGGTGGTGGCGACGGCGGCGACGCCGAGAGCGATCCGCTCTACGACCAGGCGGTCGAAATCGTCCTCAAGAACCGACGCGCCTCGATCTCGCTCGTGCAACGCCACCTGCGCATCGGCTACAACCGCTCGGCGCGCCTGATTGAAGCGATGGAGAAGGCTGGTCTGGTATCGACGATGGACGCGCGCGGCGGCCGCGAAGTTCTGGCGCGCCGCGACGCCGAATGAAATTTACCCTGAAATTACTGTCGACCGCAGCCGTCGCGATCTTTCCGCTGCTCGCAGAAGCCGGCGCGATTGACCAGTTGCATCAGTTCCTGAGCAGCACCCGTACGCTGAGAGCTGACTTTTCACAGATGGTTATCGGCAGGAATGGTCGCAAGCCGCAGCAATCCTCGGGCGTCGTCGCCATCTCGCGTCCCGGCAAACTGCGCTGGGACGTCCAGAAGCCTTATCCGCAACTGGTCGTCGGCGACGGCGAGAAGATCTGGATCTACGACCCGGAACTCAAACAGATCACCGTGCGCAAGGCCGGGCAGGCGATCAGTGGCTCACCGGCGGCGCTGCTCGCCGGCAGCAATGAACTGGAAAAGAACTTCACGCTAGCAGAAGCGGGCGAGGTCGAAGGCATGAACTGGGTCGAGGCGACACCGAAGGCCGGCGACAGCGGATTCGAGAAGGTCCGACTCGGTTTCGCCGGCAGGGACCTCAAGGCCATGGAACTCTACGACAACTTCGGGCAGACGACGCACATCCGCTTTGCCAACCTCGAGCGTAACCCGGTATTGCCCGCGACAACCTTCAGGTTCACTCCGCCTGCCGGGGTCGATATCGTCGGCGAATAGTCCGGCTTCTTGCCAGGCATGGCTTTGGCAACCGGACGCGCTTGCTGCTCTGTGGCCATCGCTTGCTAGTGTTGGCTCGAAGCAATCAATGGCTTTTCCTGTCTTCGCCGGGCATGCAGGACGCCCGGCAATCGCGTAGAATTTAACGCTGGCCGCGCGCCATCTCGCCGCGTCGGCACTTCTGGAAGGCGACGATGAAATGTGTTGACGATTTCCGCTTGCGACTGGGCAAGCATGAGCTTGTGCCCATCATGATCGGCGGCATGGGGGTCGACATTTCGACCGCCGATCTGGCGCTGGAAGCGGCACGTCTCGGCGGCATCGGCCACATCTCCGATGCGATGATCAATACCGTCGCCGATCGTCGCTACGACACCAAGCAGGTCAAGGAAAAGCTGGCCTTCTACAAGTACAACGTCCATAACGAGGACAAGTCTTCGGTCAAGTTCGATCTCGGTCGACTTGTCGAGGCGACCAAGTTGCACGTCGAGGCGACGATGCGCCGCAAGCAGGGCAGTGGCCTGGTCTTCATCAACTGCATGGAGAAACTGACCATGAACGCTCCCAAGGAGACGCTCAAGGTCCGCATGTCCGCCGCGCTCGATGGCGGCATCGACGGCATCACCCTGGCCGCCGGGCTGCACCTCGGGTCATTCGCCTTGATCGAGGATCATCCGCGCTTTCGCGATGTCAGGCTCGGCATCATCGTTTCATCGGTGCGCGCGCTTTCGCTGTTCCTGAAGAAGAGTGCCCGCACCGGCCGCCTGCCCGATTACGTCGTCGTCGAAGGCCCGCTGGCGGGCGGCCACCTCGGTTTCGGCATGGACTGGGCGCAATTCGATCTGGCCACCATCGTCGCCGAGGTGATCGCCTTCCTCAAGGCAGAGCAACTCGACATTCCGGTCATTCCCGCCGGCGGCATCTTCACCGGCGGCGATGCCACGGCTTTTCTCGAGCACGGTGCGGCGGCGGTCCAAGTGGCGACGCGGTTCACGGTCACCGACGAATGCGGCCTGCCGGCAAAGGTCAAGCAGGAATATTTCAAGGCCAACGCTGAGGACATCGTTGTCAATGAAATCTCCCCGACCGGCTATCCGATGCGGATGATTCTGGGCAGTCCCGGGATCGGTGACGGCATCCGCCCGAACTGCGAAGCCTACGGCTATCTGCTCGACGCCAATGGCAAGTGCGCCTACGTGACGGCCTACAACCGCGAAGTCGCGGCGCACCCCGGTGCCCGCAAGGTTTCTGTGATGGACAAGACCTGTCTGTGCACCCACATGCGCAATTTCGATATCTGGACCTGCGGCCAGACCGCGTATCGCCTGAAGGACACGACACAGCGGTTGGGCGACGGGAGCTATCAACTATTGTCGGCCGAGCATGTGTTCCGCGATTACCAGTACAGCACAGACAACGAGGTCGTCTTGCCGGAATCCGTGGCGGTTTGAGAATCGCCTCGGTCCGGACTTGCTCAGTTGGACGGAGGGTTTCGCCATGACGGGAATCAGCAGTTGGAGTTCACTCGTTCTGGCGTCATTGCTGCTGGCTCTTCCAGCACAGGCGCAGGAGGTGCTGGGGGCAAACGACCAGCCGATTCACGATGCGGCGCGCATCGGCAGCGGCAAGGATGTGACATCCATCCTGACGACGCAGCCGGGCGCGCGCGATGTTCCCACCGCGCAGGGCTCGACACCGCTGCATCTGGCCGCGACCAATCCCGACATTTCGGCGCTCACGGCGCTGCTGGCGGCAGGCGCCGACCCCAATGCCAGGGATGGCGATGGCGCCACGTCGCTGCACATGGCCGCCTACACCCAGAATGCCAAGCACGCCCAGTTGCTGCTCGAGGCCGGAGCCGATCCCTATGCCAAGACCAACGCCGGCCGCGATCCGACCTCGATGGCGCGCAAGGCGATGGCCAACGAGGCGGCCGGGGTCATTTCGCTTTGGATACTGAAGGCCTGCAAGGCGGGGAAGTCCTGTTGAGTTCCCCCGTGACAGTGAGGCGATGCGCACCGGGATGGTCGGGTCATCGTCGTCCTCGTAGCGAGTGTGGGGATCTGCTGCCACTTGCATCTGGCTGCCATTCCGGCGATTATTCCATCACACTAGACCATTGAGGAGATGAACATGCCGAGAAGGCAAATCAGCGACATCATAGCGGGGCGCAGCGTGTTTTCTGCAACGCGCGAGATGACTGTCCGCGAGGCAAGCTGCCTGATGGCGGAGAATCATATCGGCGCTCTGGTGGTGGTCGAGAACGGCAGTATCGTCGGGATCTTCACCGAGCGCGATGTGCTCAACAAGGTGATGGCCGGGAATCTTGACCCTGATACGACGACGCTTCAGGCCGTGATGGTTGCCAATCCGCAGACCATCCGGGCCGACCGCCCGCTGGCGCACGCGCTGCACATGATGGCCGATGGCGGTTTTCGCCATGTGCCGGTGGTCGATGCAGACGGTGCGCCGCTGGGAATGGTGTCTGCGCGCGACGCCCTGGGCGAGGATATTGTCGATCTCGAGCGTGATCTGCGGCGTCGCGACGAAATGGAAGGCTCAATCGGCTACTGAGCGGTATCCCAGCCGAAACGCGCCAGAATGGCGGCGAATTCGCCAGAGACCGGCGCTGCTATCTGCAGGCGCCTGCTCGTGACCGGATGGTCAAAACCGATCAGCGTGCAGGCGAGCAGCGGTCGGCAGCAGCCGAGGTGCTCCGCGAAATAACGGTTGTGGCGACCCTTGCCGTGGGTCGAATCGCCGATGACCGGGTGCGCGATGTGTTTGAGGTGACGGCGCAATTGGTGCCGTCGACCGGTCACCGGGTAAAGTTCGAGCAGCGCGTAACGGCTCCGCGGGTAGCGATCGACCGCGACAGGCAACTCGATTTCGGCCAGTTTCCGGTAATGCGTTACAGCGGCCTGCGCCTGCGTGCTGCTCTGCGCGCCACGGAATTCGTAGGAGTCACGCTGGCGGCTAAGGGCATGATCGATGGTCCCCGAGTCTGGCGGGTAGCCGCGGACGACCGCCCAGTAGCGTTTTTCCACTGTACCTGCTGCGAATTGCTGGCCCAGCGTGCCGGCAATCTCGGGATTTAGTCCAAACAGCAGCACGCCGGATGTGCCGCGATCAAGCCGGTGGGCTGCCCAGACACGCTGACCAATCTGATCGCGCAGGATCTGGATGGCGAAGCGCGTTTCGTGGCGGTCAATTTCCGAACGGTGAACCAACAGTCCGGAAGGCTTGTCGATGACGACGATATGCGCGTCCTGATAGAGAATCGAGAGTCGTTCAGGCAAAGAAACGCTGCTTGACTTCATCCGGGATATCCATGCCGGTGACGTGGGCGCGCTCGAGTAGTTCCCAGTAGTAACGATACGAGGCGCGGTCATGCAGCTTGCCTGCGTGCTGTATTGGTCCCCACCCGGTGTCCTGGGCTGCCACCAGAATCTCGGACGCTGTCTGGACTTCGGAGAAATCCGGGCGCATGGCTTCAACGATGGGGACGATCTGGTTCGGATGGATGCTCCACATGCGCAAGAAGCCGAACTCGGTGCGGGCGCGGCGAGCGTCGCTACGGATGAGCTCGATATCCTTCAGTTCGGTGGTGACGTTGTGTGTGGGAACGCGGCCACAGGCGAGTGCTGCGGCGCTGATCTCGCACTTGGCACGGACGATCAGTGGGTGCTCGAACTGCCCCGGACTCTTCATCGCGCTGCCCGGGATGGCACCGTGATGGCTGGATACGAAATCCATGAGGCCAAAATCGATGCTCTCGACACCGGACAGCCCGGCGATCTTCCAGACCTCGCGCAGCGCGCCGTGGCTCTCGATCAGCACATGCACCCGGATCCTGCGGTCGACACCGAAACGTTGCTCGATTTCGCGCAGCGCCTCGATCTGCACCTGTACGTCACCGGCGGCGGAAGCCTTCGGTAGGGTGATGAAGGGCAGCCGGCTAGCGGCGATGCGAACCAGAATCTCCATTTCCTGCCGCCAGTTCGGATGTGTCACGTCGTGGACCCTGGCGCCGACCCTGTTGAACATGTTGTCGGCGCTCATGATGATCCCGGCGACCATCTCGGCATGCTCGCGGTCGGCACCGGCGTGGGCGCCATCCTCAAAGTCACAGGTGATGTCGAAGATCGGTCCAAGCCCCTTCTGCAATTGGAGGGCCTTTGTCATCAGCCTTTCCGACCCCGCGTAGTGGTCGACCGCTGGCAGAACAGGGAAGAGCTTTTCGCCGGCGAAAAGGACTGTTTTCGGATGGAGCATTATCTTTGATTGCCAAGAAAAAAGGGCCTCGGCATTTTACCGCGGCCCTTCGAGGAAGCTAAGCCAGATGCAGAATTAAAGCATGTCCTTGACGGCGGCGCGCTCGTCTTCGAGTTCCTTCAGCGTGATGGCGATTTTGCCCCTGGAGTACTCGTCAATTTCCAGACCCTTGATCAGCGTGAACGAACCGTTCTTGCACTCGCAAGGGAAGCCGAAGACGATGCCTTCAGGGATGCCGTAGCCGTTGTCGGCGGTGGCCGGGATGCCCATCGTGACCCACTCGCTTGAGCCAAGGTGCCAGTCGCGGATATGGTCGATCGCGGCGTTGGCCGCGGAAGCGGCGGAGGACAGGCCACGGGCCTCGATGATCGCGGCGCCGCGCTTGCCGACGGTCGGCAAGAAGACGTCGTTGTTCCAGGCGCCATCGTTGATCAGCGACTTGACGCTGTCTCCGTTGGAGGTCACGAAGCGATAGTCGGCATACATCGACGGGGAGTGGTTGCCCCAGACGACGAGTTGCTTGAGCGAGGACACCGGGCGGCCTGACTTCTGGGCGAGCTGGGTCAGGGCACGGTTGTGGTCGAGGCGCAGCATGCCATGGTAATTGTTCGGGTTGGTGCGGCCGACCTTGCGGGCGGCAGAACCAGCGATCAGGGCATTGGTATTGCAGGGGTTGCCGACAACCAGAACCTTGACGTCTTCCTTGGCGTTCTCGGCGATGGCCTTGCCCTGAACGGTGAAGATGGCGCCGTTCGCGGTCAGCAGGTCGGCACGCTCCATGCCGGGGCCACGCGGACGGGCACCGACCAGCAGGCAAACATCTACATCCTTGAAAGCGACGTTTGGATCATCGGTGGCAACCATGCCCGCCAGCAGCGGGAAGGCACAGTCGTCAAGCTCCATCATGACGCCCTGGACTGCCTTCTGGGCTTGCGGCAGGTCGAGCAACTGAAGGATGACCGGCTGGTCCTTGCCGAGCATTTCGCCGGAGGCAATGCGGAACAGCAGGCTATAACCGATCTGGCCGGCGGCGCCGGTAACAGCAACGCGCATGGGGGCTTTTGACATGTTTCGCTCCTGATTGAAACTGCGTGGTGGAAGGTATTCGGGTCTGCATGCCGGCATCGAATTGTTTCCTTTTTGAGCAGGCGCGACAGAAGAAAGATGTTAGAAGCTAAGGTCCGGACTGTCAATTCATCATGTGTCTTATATAAGACAACTATTCGTGGACGACCGGCGTGAAATGTGCTGAAATTTCCCGCCATGAAGCACGACTCTTCCCGCTCTTCCTTCCGCATCGCCGCGCCAACTTTCAGTCCCTTATACAGGCAGATCAAGGAGTTCATGATCCGCAGTCTGGAGGCCGGCGAGTGGCGTCCGGGTGATTCAATACCCAGCGAAGGCGAACTGGCGGCGCGCTTCAATGTGAGTCAGGGAACGGTGCGCAAGGCGATTGACGAGATGGCGGCGGAAAATCTGCTGGTTCGCCGTCAGGGAAAGGGAACTTTCGTCGCCAGTCACGACGACCCACGTTCCTTCTTCCGGTTCCTGCGACTTGTGCCCGACGACGGCAGTCACCCGCATGCGGTCAGTTTTCCGCTGTCTTGTGCAACCAGAGAAGCGGGTGAAGACGCCGCTACAGCGCTTGGAATAGCCGCTGGCGATCTCGTCGTTTATGTCGAGCGGTTGCTGCGCTTCAACGGCGAGACGGTGGTTTTCGATCAGATCCATCTGGTCACCGAACTTTTCGCTGGTCTGACGCTCGAGAGTCTCAGCGGTGGCGATCGCTCGCTCTATAGTCTGTTCGAGAACGACTATGGGGTGCGCATGATCCATGCCGCAGAACACTTGAGGGCAGTGGCGGCCGACCCCTACAGCGCGGGGCTTCTCGGTGTGCAACCCGGGGTGCCGTTGCTGCTGGTCGAGCGCACTGCCTATACCTATGGCAACAAGCCGGTCGAATGGCGGCGCGGCCTCTATCGCACCGATCGACAACATTACCGCAATGATCTTGGCTGACACGGTTTGCTGTGAATGCACCTGCCGTAAAATGCTTGGATCGCCGCGTTCTGGCCAATTTCGAATGTATAATCTCAGCTCTTCTTAGACCACGTAATTGCAGAAAACGCGCATTTTTTCGCAAGGGATGACGTTCATGGCAGAGCTGACCATCAAGAAACGTCCAAAGAATTTGGACCTGACCACAATCCAGTTGCCGCTAGCGGGCAAGGTGTCAATTCTTCACCGTGTAAGCGGTGCTGGAATGTTCCTCTGTTTCCCATTGCTGCTATGGCTCTTTTCTGCCAGTCTGAACTCTGCAGAAAACTTTGCGATGTTCAAATCCATTGCTGGCATGCTACCAGTGAAAGTGGTCCTGGCTGGCCTGCTTTGGGCCTTTGTTCATCACTTCTGCGCCGGAATCCGTTTCCTGCTCCTCGATCTACACATCGGTATCGAGAAGGAGGCTGGTCGCAAGTCGGCGGTCGCGGTTCTTGCTGTCAGCATCTTGCTGACACTGATCCTGTGGAGGATCCTGCTGTGATCAACCGTACTGTTGTTGGTGCCCATTATGGGCTCAAGGACTGGATTGCCCAGCGCGCGACGGCCGTCATCATGGCGGTTTACTCGGTCCTGATTGCAATGGTTCTGCTTGTTATTCGCCCTGGCACCTTCGAGGCGTGGCAGGGCGTTTTCGCCAATGGCCTGATCAAGTTCCTGACCTTCCTCTTCTTCGTCAGCCTCTTCTACCACGCCTGGATCGGCGTGCGTGACATCTGGATGGACTATGTCAAGCCGACCGGGTTGCGTCTGACACTGCATGTGCTGACCGCGACCGTACTGGTGGGCTACACCGCGTGGGCTGCTGCGATTCTCTGGAGGCTGTAAGCGTGAGTATTCCTGTTCTTAAGTTCGATGCGGTGATCGTTGGTGCCGGTGGAGCCGGCCTGCGTTCCGCGATTCAGTTGTCCGAAGCCGGCCTGAAGACAGCCGTGCTGTCCAAGGTCTTCCCGACACGCTCGCACACCGTTGCGGCACAGGGTGGTGTCGCTGCCTCTCTCGGCAACTCCGAGGAAGACCACTGGCACTGGCACATGTATGACACCATCAAGGGGTCCGATTGGCTAGGTGACCAGGATTCGATCGAATTCATGTGCAAGGCTGCCAATGAAGTGGTGGTCGAACTCGAGCACTACGGCATGCCCTTTGATCGCACCGACAGCGGCAAGATCTATCAGCGGCCATTCGGTGGTCACATGTCCAATTTCGGTGAAAAGCCGGTGCGTCGCTCCTGTGCTGCCGCTGACCGTACCGGCCATGCGATGCTGCATGCGCTCTATCAGCGCAACGTCAAGGCCAACACGCAGTTCTTCGTAGAATGGATGGCGCTGGACCTGATCCGCGACGAAGAAGGGCACGTTCTTGGTGTTACGGCTATGGAGATGGAAACTGGCCAGGTGGTGATTTTCCACGCTCGCGCCACCATCTTTGCGACGGGGGGTGCCGGCCGCATTTTCTACTCTTCAACCAATGCCTTCATCAATACCGGTGACGGTCTGGGTATGGCGGCACGTGCCGGCATACCGCTCGAAGACATGGAGTTCTGGCAGTTCCACCCAACCGGCGTGGCCGGTGCCGGTGTGCTGATTACCGAGGGCGTGCGTGGCGAAGGCGGCATCCTGCGTAACAGCAGCAAGGAACGCTTCATGGAGCGCTACGCGCCGAACGCCAAGGATCTGGCTTCGCGTGACGTCGTATCGCGCGCCATGGCTACCGAAATCAAGGAAGGTCGTGGTTGTGGTCTGAACAAGGATTACATTCTCCTCGATATCACCCACCTCGACCCCGCCACCATCATGAAGCGTCTGCCGGGCATTCGTGAAATTGGCATTCAGTTTGCTGGCGTCGATTGCATCAAGGAGCCGTTGCCGGTCGTGCCGACCGCCCACTATCAGATGGGCGGTATCCCGACAAACTTTACGGGTCGGGTCGTCGCTCCTCAGGGTGACGATCTTTCCGCCGTGGTGCCGGGCTTCTATGCGGCAGGTGAGTGCGGTTGCGCCTCGGTGCACGGCGCCAACCGCCTCGGCACCAATTCGCTGCTCGACCTGCTGGTCTTTGGCAAGTCGGCAGGCGATTCCGCCGTGCAGGATCTGAATGCTGGCAAGGCTCACCGTGATCTGCCCAAGGGGGCCGCCGACAAGTCGCTCGGCCGTATCAGCGCGCTCGATAACCGCAAGGGAGGGGCCAGCGTTTACGAAACCAGCCTTGCCATGCGCCGCTGCATGCAGGACCATGCCGGCGTATTCCGTTTTGGCGAAATGCTCACGAAGGGTGTCGAGAAGATTCTCGAAATCGAGAAAGCGGGGAACGAACTGGAGATCAAGGACAAGTCCCAGGCATGGAACACTGCCAGGGTCGAAGCGCTCGAACTGGAAAACCTGATCGAGGTGGCCAAGGCGACGATGATCTCCGCCGAGGCGCGCAAGGAATCCCGGGGCGCGCATGTCCGAGACGATGCGCCGGATACGCCGGAATTCCCGAACGGCCGTAACGATGCGGAGTGGCACAAGCACACTTTGTTCTTCTCGCAGGGAGGCAACAAGCTCGTCTATAAGCCGGTGAACATGAAGCCCCTGTCCGTCGAAGCCATTGCGCTCAAGACGCGCTCGTACTAATCGGAGTCCAGCATGAGCAAACGCACCATTCAATTCAGCATTTATCGCTACGATCCGGACAAGGACGATGCGCCTTACATGCAGAGCATCTCGGTTGACCTTGAGCCGACCGATCGCAAGTTGCTGGATGCTTTGACAAAACTCAAGGCGAAGGACGATGCCATCTCGTATCGTCGCTCCTGCCGTGAAGGGATTTGCGGCTCGGACGCGATGAACATCAATGGCAAGAACGGGCTGGCCTGCCTGACCGATATCGACGAACTCAAGCAGCCCGTCGTGCTGCGCCCGTTGCCCGGCCTGCCCGTCATTCGCGACCTGATCGTCGACATGACCCAGTTTTTCAAGCAATACCACTCGATCAAGCCCTACCTGATCAACAACGATCCGGCACCCGAGCGCGAACGCCTTCAGTCGCCGGAAGACCGCGAAGAACTGAACGGCCTCTACGAGTGCATCCTGTGCGCCTGCTGCTCGACATCATGCCCGTCATTCTGGTGGAACCCGGACAAGTTCGTCGGCCCGGCCGGCCTGCTGGCTGCCTACCGCTTCCTCGCCGATACCCGTGACCAGGCGACCAGCGAGCGTCTTGACAACCTCGAAGATCCCTATCGCCTGTTCCGTTGCCACTCCATCATGAACTGCGTTGACGTCTGTCCGAAGGGTCTGAATCCGACCAAGGCGATTGGCAAGATCAAGGACATGATGGTCCGTCGCGCAGTTTGATGCAAAGAGAGGACTACGAACGTTTGCGCTGGCGGTGCGTCCGCCGTGGCTTGCTGGAGGTTGACATTGCGCTGACGCGCTTTCTCGATGGGCGATTCAGGGAACTGAACGAAGAGGAGCAGCGCTTGTTCGTGGAGCTTGCAGACATGGAGGATCATGATCTGTGGCACCTGATCAGTGGTCAGTCGGAGTGTGATGATCGAAGATTGGCGCCGATTGTGGCCATGTTGCGTAAGAGTTGCGTAAGAGTTGAGTGAGGTTGGCATTCTGATTTCCGAAGAATGTTGACCGTTTTTTGCAATGCTGTGATAACCAAACCTGTTGAGAGATGACACCATGACGACCGCACGCAAGGCAACTTTGACTATTGACGGGATGGCTCCTGTCGACTTTCCGATCATGACCCCGACGCACGGCAACGACTGCGTCGACATCCGCACGCTGGGCGGCAAGACCGGTCTATTCACCTACGACTCCGGGTTCCTGTCCACCGCCAGCTGCAAGTCGCGAATCACCTTCATTGACGGCGACGTCGGCCAGTTGCTGTATCGCGGCTACCCGATCG
>WBZP01000412.1_pt1 | contig 58547 bp, 57 predicted proteins | sample 5204301 | NCBI WGS metagenome assembly WBZP01 (sample SAMN12412401, study PRJNA552823) | activated sludge metagenome | isolation source: activated sludge from nitrification reactor of wastewater treatment plant... | place: USA: Pennsylvania | collected 2017 | reverse complement strand
CCTCTGATTTCAACATGGGCTGCCCGGAGACCAGCCGCCAGCGCCGGCAAGAACGTGCGCGCAATCGACTGGTGCACCAGCAGTGTTTCCATAGCGTTGCAGGTTGATGGGCGCTGCACCTTCGCATTGAGGCAAATCGCTTCCGCCATGGTGACATCGGCGGCAGCATCGACATAGATATGGCAGACACCTGCATCATGCTTGACTACGGGAATGGTCGAGTGTTCGGCAATGAGTTTCATCAACGATTCGCCACCACGGGGAATGATCAAGTCGATGCACTGATCCTGCTTGAGCAAGACCGGTACGATCTCACGATCCGCGCGATCGACGAACGTGATCGCACCCGGTGGGATACCGGCTTTTTGTGACGCGTCGGAGAGAATGGACGCGATCGCCGTATTGGAATGAATCGCTTCGCTGCCGCCTCTCAACACACAGACATTCCCCGACTTGAGGCAAAGCGCAGCGGAATCAGCGGTCACATTCGGACGCGACTCATAAATGATTCCGATCACCCCGATCGGCACGCGAACCCGCCCCACCTGCATCCCGTTGGGTCTTGTCCACATGGCAGACATCATCCCCACAGGATCCGGCAACTGCGCCACCTCGCGGATCCCCGCCGCCATCTCCTTGATCCGTTTGTCGGACAACCGCAAGCGATCCGCCATGGCCTTCTTATCACTCGCGGTCCCAAAGGCCTCGAGATCTCGCTCATTTGCCGTGATCAATTCGTCCGATTTGGCTTCCAACGCATCCGCCATCGCCAACAGTGCTTGGTTCTTGGTCAATGTCGGTAGCGCGGCAAGTCGTCTGGCAGCCCGTTTCGCGTTGGACACTAGGTCAACGACATATTCCATCGTAGGCAATGGCTTCGATGGTTCGCTACCTGGTTCTGAAACGGCTTGACTCAGCGCTTCCATAGTTCTCACCGGCGACTCACAATTGGGAAGGATGCAGACAATACCGCGTGGATAAGAAAGAGGTCAAGAGTTCGACCACTGCGTGGTATCGGAGAAGACATTCAGTCCATTGATGTCCGCCACCTCAGCAGAATATTGAAACTGTCCGGTGACCTCGTTCGTTGGCAAGATACCAATAATAGGTGCGAGCATGCGGCCTTATCGGATGGTCTCGATATCATGAACACTCCCCCTTGCGAGCCTTTTGGAATCAAGCTATCGAGGCAGAATGCCCAACCATGGAGGTCTTCAGCAACCTGCCAAAGCCTTTTTGAAGTATTGGATGGTTTTCATTAACGCATCCTCTAGCTCGACCTGAGGTTCCCACTTCAGAAACATCTTCGCTCGAGTAATATCCGGTCGTCTCACTTTCGGATCATCGGCCGGCAAGGGATGATGGGTAATCTGACTCGACGAGCGCGTGAGCTTCAGAATTTCCTTGGCGATCTGCAGCACCGTCAGTTCCCTAGGATTCCCGATATTGACCGGGTCATGAACACTGCTGACTTGGTTGGACTCCTGCTTGATGAAAAACGATTTTCGGTCGGTCCGCTGCTCGACCGTCTTGTCGGAATCCACAAGGAGCAGCGCAATGATGCCACGCACGAGGTCATCGACATAACAAAAACTTCTGGTTTGATTGCCGTCGCCATACACCGTGAGCGGCTTCCCCTGAATAGCTTGCACGATAAAATTCGAGACCACCCGTCCATCGTTCGGTCTCATCCTTGGGCCGAACGTATTAAAAATACGGACGATCCTTGTATCGAGACCATGATAGCGTTGATACGCCATGGTCATTGCCTCGGCAAAACGCTTCGCTTCATCATAGACGCCCCGGGGGCTAATGGGATTGACGTTCCCCCAGTAGGACTCGGGTTGCGGGTTGACCAGAGGATCCCCATAGACTTCCGATGTGCTTGCGATAAGAAAGCGCGCCCCCTTTGCTTTCGCCAACCCCAAGGCCTTATGTGTTCCCAATCCACCGACCTTCATCGTCGCAATCGGCATATCGAGATAATCTTGAGGACTTGCAGGCGAGGCAAAATGCATTACCGCATCAAGATGGCCCTCGACATGAATATAATCACAGACGTTATACTTCACGAACGAAAACAGCTCATTCCCCATCAAATGGGCGACGTTCTCCACTTTGCCGGTGCTGAGATTGTCCATACTGATAACCTGATGCCCTTGGCCAACGAGCGACTCGGCCAAATGGCTCCCTAAGAATCCCGCCCCGCCTGTGATCAATATACGCATATCTCACATTCCTCCCACTACGTGGCTATTCCCCAAAAGACACGAGAAACTCTCTGCATGGTCACACTCGACAGCACATGATTGTACCTATGTCACTACCGATGTAGCAAACGATCAAGATCGGGAACGTCCTACCGATATCCAAACAAGAACCTAGTTCACTGTGGGTATCCGTCCTGGTCCCCCACCCGCAGGCATGGGTGGCCCCAGCATCCCTCCCTGAGAAGGATTGGGATGTTGAAAGACCCAGTCATGGTGAGTCGGTTTACCCTGAAAATGACGAACGACCAATGGAAAGTTGTTCTGTTTGATGGGCCTGAGCTTACTCGTGCTTCGGACCCCCATGATTCCTCCCGTCGGGGCTCGCAGCAGTTCCCATTCGCCATGTCCTACCGGATCAAGATACACCTTCCTGAGAAACGGTTTAGGGGGCCGTGTCAGCTCAGCGAGCGTGTGAGGATAGATCTCGCCTGGCATGACCCTTCCTGCCTTCGCTGTCGCCGAATACAGGGCCAACGCCGCTTGAATCTCCATGCCCTTGGCCAGTAAGTCCATCTCGAGTTCCCGCTGGATTATCGCCTTCCACTGCTTCGCTGCAACGGTCATCAAAAACCCCATGAGTGTCACGGCCAGCATGACCATGAGATAGGAAAACCCTGTCTCAGTCCCTCTCAACCATGTTGCAGAACGCCGCATCATTGTGTCATTCCTGAGCTTCGGCCTCGTCAGACAACCCAACCTTCCGGTCTACTTGTGCACCAGAATCCCGCACGGTCACATTTTCAGGCGTGATCTTTTTGAGCACCAGCCGGTTGTCAATTCGATCACCGGCCTTGAGCACCAAGACATCGTCATCCTTGCGAAGTACCGCCACAGACTGACTGGTCGTTACCCCCTCCCCCATACGCAGGAACCCCAAATATTTGATCGGCCCCGACTCTGCGACACCACCCTGATCCGTGAGAGTCTCCGTTGCATGTGTCTCTCCCTGATCAGGCACGACCACATCAGAATTCACCGGGAGTGTTCCCTCGACAAATGTCATTGAGAAAATATTCCGAGGCATCATATAGGTGGCATCACGTTCCATCGCTGTCGTCTTAAGCAGGCTCAGATTGACATGCAACCCCGCCCCTCTTCCGTCCGACTGACGACCTTCTGTCCCGGGACCTGTGACATTGGTCAGGGGAACACGAACTGGCGCTTCCAGCAAATTCCACTGCCAAACTGCCAACGCAGCCCATACGAGGATCAGCGAGCCTGCCATCATCACCTTCTTCGTTGCATCCATGGCTAGTGAATTATCTCCTGGATGTTCCGTTTCTCGTGATCCGCTCTTAGATAGGTTGCGATTTTTATGTTAAAGGTCAGAGCCGCACTCTGTAGACTCCCGGCTCGATTCAACTCCAGATCCTCAATGAACAATAACTCGTCTGCCGTCTCCAGATCATGGATGAATCGCCGGAGATCCTCGTATCGCCCACTCATCGACCCCTGTAATAGCCCTTTGGTCGTATGGGCGACAGTGGTAGGTTCCGTCTTGTAGGACAACGCCGGTAGAACAACCCCCTCACGCTTGGCCTCATCCGAAATCCCCAACGCCAGTGGGCCAAAGTCTCGCTCACCAGGAAGCAACGCCCATACCTGAGTTAGATCCTTGGCGGCATTCCTCGCTTCTCGGTGATGCACCAACGACTGGCGAACAGTTCCCCATTCTGCCTCTACCCGTTGACGCTTGGCTTGCAGATCTGCGAGCCCGATAGACTGTACAAAGATCAGCGCTACAAAAAGCCCAACCACGATGCTGCCCCAGGGAAGTAATGGAGCAACGGGATGCTGTAGCAATGCGATCAGACGCTCTCTCATCCTTCATGCTCCGGTTTGTCGATACCGCACGGTCACGTCAAATTCAACCAGCCCGCCAGATCCAACTCGATGCTGAGCCAAGACTGGATCCTTGAATGTGGCATGATTTTGCAACCCAACCGTAAACGCCGTGATCTCTTCTAAGTCCGTTGCCGTTCCGGTGAGCTGAACAGTCTTGCCTGCCTGATCAAGGCGAATGCTCGTGAGCGCAAGACGTGGAGGGATTGTTTGCTCCAATTCCCCTAAAAACGTGGTCCAAGAGAATGTCCGCTTTTCAAGCAGCTGATTCGCCAGGTCAACTTCGGAGGACAATCGTTTCAACGCACCTTCGGACAGATCAATCCCCTCCTTCCTGGCTTCAGCCATCACCGTCTGATCGAGTTGGCGAACTCGCTCCAGTTCAGCCTCGATGATCTGACTTTGCTCATAGAGCAAGACTCCTTGCCAGAGGCTCCAGACGATACTCAAAAGAAGTCCAATACATGCGCTGATCAACCATGTCCGATACGTTGTCATCCCCGCCCGATACCGGCTGGATAAGTTGATCTGGAACTGCCGACCGGTACGATTCCCTGATTGAATCTGAGCAAGGAATTCAACCGGCCATTTGCTCCACGCACTGTTCGCTGCCATGCTATGAAACCCCTGCTATTGCGGCTAATGCGGCCATGCCTTGCTGGCTCCCCTTCGCTCCCCATCCAAGCTTTTCGACTGATTTCCAACCGAATTGTTGCACAGCAAGCTGAAGTTGCCCCTGAAGCTCCGCCTGCAACGAGGCCATCTCCCCATCGCCACAGATCACCGCGTCATGTATCTCGACGGAGGGATGCTGCTGATGACAAACCTCAAGGGAAGCACGACACTCATCAAGAATCCTATTCTGTAAATCGGCTGTAGCCAGAACCTCTAAAGCGTCCACCCCCAATAGCTTGCAACGGTAGAACACGATCTGCCCCCGTTGAAAGACCATGATCGTCAGCGATCGGTCGGCTAGCGTGATCCACAAGACATCGTGGCGTAACCAACCCGCCGTCCGTGACATTCTCTTCCAGAGGTCAAACAGCCGCAAGCTCGTGATTCCCACCTCGGAAGGAATTAAGCCAACAGATTCACAGAGTGATTCGTATTGACTGAGAATCGACTCTTGAACGGCCACCGCCAGGACCGTGTACCTACGCTCCGAACCTTCTCCATGACCCCCAAAAACCTGCGACACAATCTTCGCGCTATTCAGCGGGAAGATCTGCTCTTGTCCCAATCGCCACCGAATCAACGCATCGCGCTCTTCACGTCTGATCGGAATCTGATCGAGGTATAAAACCGCCGTTCGCACCGCTGTGTCAGGAAGCAAGACCGCAATGCGCCGAGGAAGTTCTGAGAAAAAGGCTCCTCTCATGAAAGAACGTTTCCCGTCTACACCGGCTAATGCACAAACTTGTGAAGCCAAGATCGATGGCTGTGACACATTGTCAACTGTGGGTGAAGACCTCATCGCGCCTACTTCGAGGGGAGACATACCGTATCTCTGGCGAAGACGCCCATACCAGCTTCGCTCACACTCCGCCCATCCGAGGCAGTCAGTGCCGAATTTCAAACACCGTTGTGGGCGACGCCTGGCCCAATCCCACATCTCGCTAGCCTTCCTCGCTGAACGTGACACGATTGATCTCACGAAGTGATGTCTCCCCGTTCAACACCTTGTTGAGAGCCGACTGCCGAAGCGTAATCATTCCACCGGTTACGGCTCGATACCTGATCTCGGAGAGTGGTCGTTCCGCATGAATCATCTCCTTAATCTCATCTGTCAAATCCAGAAATTCCGTGATGCACTTTCTCCCTCGATACCCAGTTCCATGACATTGCGGACAGCCTGGCCCCTCGTAAAATAGCGTATCCTTGTACTGCTCATAGTCCAACCCTGATTCTTCAATCAGAGCCTGCGGTGCTTTTCCCGGGGTCCGACAGGATGGGCACAGGATTCGAACCAGTCGCTGAGCCAACACGCAATTGAGCGCAGCCAGAAAATTATAGGCGTCAATCCCCATCGAGGCAAACCGTCCAATGACATCAAAGACGTTGTTGGCATGAACCGTCGTAAGGACCAGATGTCCTGTTAGCGCAGACTGAATAGCGATCTGTGCGGTCTCAGCATCACGAATTTCTCCGACCATAATCTTATCCGGATCATGACGGAGAATAGACCGAAGACCTCGGGCAAAGGTGAGCCCCTTCTTTTCATTCACCGGAATCTGCACCACACCCGATAGCTGGTATTCGACTGGATCTTCGATCGTGATCAGCTTGTCTTCCAGCGTGTTCATTTCCGAGATGGCGGCGTACAATGTCGTCGTCTTCCCACTTCCGGTCGGCCCGGTCACCAACACCATGCCATGCGGGCGTGTGATCGATTTTCGAAATCGTTTCAGATCTTCCGGATTAAAACCAAGACGCTCAAGCTTCAAGTCTGAGACTCCGGTCGCAATGGAATCTCGATCCAAGATTCTGATCACCACGGACTCCCCAAAGACGCTCGGCAAGATGGACACACGGAAATCTACCGTTTTTCGATCTAGCCTCATGCGGAAACTTCCATCTTGAGGAACACGGCGTTCCGCAATGTCGAGCTCAGACATGACTTTGAGGCGGGACACCAGGGGAGCGTGTAATCGAATGTCCAACGGCTCCATGGCTGGAACAAGAATCCCATCGACACGCAATTTGACGTTGGTCGTACGATCCGCCGCCTCGATGTGGATATCGCTCGCTCGGCGTTGCATGGCGTTCAGTAAGATTGAGTCCAGCAGTTTGACCGTCGGGCTCTGGTCTTCTCCAGCATGATCCAGCGCTAGGATCTCTTCCCCTCGCTCATCTTCTTTGACCAAGACTGATCGATACTCTGCTTCAAACTCGCGGAGTACTTGGCTCGACCCTTCACTGCGTTCCAGTGCCGCCATGATGGCGCTTCTGGGACTGACAACAAGCTCCAATGGTTTTCCAACCAACAGTTCCAATTCGTCCAGACCCAGCAGGTTGTGGGGTTCCGCAACGGCAATCGTCAACACCCCAGCCTGCTCGTTCAGAGGCACAAACGGAACGCGCTGCATCCATTTGATCGAGATAGACTCATAGTACTGAGGATTGATCCGAAAGTTCGTCAATGGATCGTACGTCAGCCCGTATTGACTGGCCAACGCCTGAGCGAGCTGGTCTTCCGACAGAAGTCCCTCATCGGTCAAGGCCTTCCCTAAGGCAGCCGGGACTCCCTTCACACGACGGAACACCTCGTCCACCTTGTGCCTTGTGAGCACACCCTGACTGACCAAAACCTCCGCCAAGCTGGGCCGCGCTAGGCTACGCAACATACACAGACTCCCAAAGCCTCATAGATTCCTCGCAGTCTACCCGCCTACTGTTCCAGCCATTTGAAAAACGGGAAGGTACATCACAATCACAATCCCGCCCACTAGGATTCCCATCACAAGTAACAACGCTGGTTCCATCCAGGTCGTCAATTGGCCGAGTCGTGTATCCATATCCGCTTCGTAAAATTCCGCTACATCCTTCAGCATGACTTCAAGCGACCCCGTCTCCTCACCGACCGACAGCATTTCAATCACAAGCTTGGGCAGCACCTGACAGCGTTCCAAGGCATCAGCTAGAGTGGTTCCCTCCCGAATCTCCTCAACAGCTCCGGCCAAACGGGAGGAGACGAAACGATTTGAGACAGCTGCCCGTGCACCCTGCAAGGCATCCACAAGCGGGGCTCCTCCAGCAAGAATGGTTCCCAATGTTCTCGTGAACTGCACGGTGTTATGTTCGACCGCTACCGTTCCCACCAATGGAAGCTTAAGTATGAACCGGTCGATCATCAGCTGCCCTGCAGAAGTGGCATAATAGGTACGAAGTCCAAGCATCAACCCAGCCAGAGCGATCGTCGCGGCCAGGCCCCATGCCTCTGCATGTGCAACCAGCTGCAACAACAGCTGTGTCGCCCATGGTAAGGTCTTCCCCGTTTCTCCATACACAGACACAAACGTGGGCATGACATAGGCTACCAAGAAACCGATCACGGCCACGCCGATCACAACAAGGAAAATCGGATAAGAAATCGCCTTCGTCATTTTTTGACGAAGCCCGATCATCAGCTTCAGATACACAACATACCGCTGCAGCACCTCTGAAAGATTGCCCGACTGCTCACCAGCCTTGATGGTCGCCACATACAGATCCGGGAAATAGGCGGGATGTTTTGCCAATGCCTCCGATGCGGAGGCACCACTTCGGATGTCTTCTTTTACGTCGCGTAATACTTGCCGAAATCCTGAATGCCCCGCGCGATCGATCAACAAGTCCCAAACTCGTAAGATCGGCAAGCCAGACTTGATAAGCGCCAATAATTCCTGATTAAAAATCATGAACTGCCCGAGAGGAAGCCCACCAAATGACCAAGATCGTGGGCTTGGCATTGAGTGCGCCCCACGTCGGTTGAGGGAAAAAACCAGCAGTCCTTGTGATTCGAGTTTCGCGCGAACGACCGCTTCCTCTTCTCCTTCCAGAGATCCTTGAATCATGGATCCGTCAGATCGTGCAACTCGGTACGCAAATACTGCCATAGCTCCGACCCCTCGACATGACTACCGTTGTTTGAGTTCTGAGCCATCGACTACCGACTCCGTCAACCAAAGGCTCTGCCCCGCTTGAATATAATCCGTGGAGAGCGCGTTGACGGCCATGAGCTGATGCACAGAGGTACGATATCGTTGAGCAAGACTCCACAGCGTATCTCCAGATTTGATCATGACTCGTGATGGTGTGACGAGTATCGACGATTGAGCCAGTCCCTCCCCTCGATCAACCGACATTACCCCAGACATCACCTCATCCGATGGCGGAAAGGCTCGACGATCTTCTAGCGAATCACCAAACGTTACAGCCTCTTTCATACCTGCCGGCACTGGCCTCAGCAGCTTCTCTTCCTGAAAATCCATAATGGCTGGAGAAATACTTCCAGATGCCTGCTTCTCGATTCTTGATAGTTGTTTTCGCAGCTGTTTGAGCTGACTCTGAAGTGCTGCTCTCGTCCGGGCAATTCGCTCCCGATCAGCCCTGGATTCGGCTAGCTCTTCCCGTTGCAAACCAATCACATGGCGAGCCTCGCTCAACCGGTTCTCCGCTTCTCGAACACGCCCTTCGAGCTGCGCGCGCATCACCTGCGTCTCAGCCAACTCCTGGTTCCGCACCTCGACTTCTGCACGCAATTCTGCCATTGCCTGCTGCGCATCTTTCAACGATACGTTGAGCACATCGACCGTGAGCTGAAGATCCGACAGCCCTGGAGCACCAAGAGAACGACAGGCTACAAGATTGAGTAGAATCAGCCCAATGCCCAAGTTTATCCATACCTGGTTCCATCGGAACGCCTTGCACTGGCAGCACAATGGACGACCGTTGAAGTTCATACCTGAGTTACCACTTGTTATAGGGAACCCCGTTGGTCCCAACGAGATCCGACCCTGAATACACATCAAAAATACCACCCTCGGCCTGATCGCTCATTTCCTGCCAAGAACTGGAAGAATTCGTGAACGGATCTTTGGGAAGAGCCCGCAAATACCCCGTCGCCACCAAGCCCTCCAATGATGGCGGATACTTTCCCTGGTCCGCACGGTGATGGTCCAACAGGTCACGCATCGTGAATAGATCCTGTCGCAAAACCGTTTCCCTCGCCTTGACCAACGAGGACTGATAGGACGGAGCCGCGATGGTAGCGAGAATGCCGATGATGGACACGACAATCATGAGTTCGACCAGCGTGAATCCGTTTGCATGCCATCTGCCTGCTCTACCAATCTTGATATTTGGAGCCATCAATTGCGACCGCCTCACTTTGCGTCATGACATCATAGACGTCTTCACCACACCAACTGATTGGCCTGGGCTGATCCTTGTAACACCGCAGTAGCCAATCTGCCTTCCCGGTCAGTGGATCAATCGGCATGCTCCGTAGGTAGCGTCTCATCGTCGTACCCCTAACGGTGGCCTCTTCCCCGGTCAGTTTGACTCCCAGCAACGTCTCAAGTGTCTTGGGATAACCGTACGGGCCAGAAACTTCCTTACATACCAACCTATTTTTCACACAGGCAGGTCCCAGTAACACGTCCCCGTCACGGTTCCATTCCAATTTAAATGAGTCAATGGCGCTTCGAATTGTTCGAAGCTGTTGACGCAATTCAATTTCCTGTGTCCGTTTCGTCGAGACCTTACTCAGTGGCATCGCCACTGACGCCAGAATGGCAAGAATCGTCATGGCAACGAGGATCTCAACCAGGGTGAACCCATCCCCCTTCACCGGACGCGCACCACACTCGCCCCCACGACTCCAGGTAATGTCTGCGCGGGACTACTGGAATCCAACAGTTCCACACGAACCGGGGAGACTCCTGTCGCCTTTGCGAGGAAGGTGACCCCCACGGCCCCTGGCGCTTGTCCAGCAGGACGAGTCAAACGGAACATAATCGTCCCTGCGGCACTTTCCCCACCCGCTCCAAGAGAGTCACTGCTTCTGGTCAACTCTGCATCGTCCAATCGCTTAAATTCCAGAATAGTGGCGTCGTATTCCAACCTGTACACGTTTTCATCAGACGGACGAACTTGCCCGTCAATGAGGGAAAGTGTGACCTCCTTGCCAAATTGCACGATCGAGTCCTCCGGCTTGATAGCCAACTGAGGACCGGGGGTTGCTAACTGGGCAAGCGATCGACCCGCGTTCACCTCTCCATTCCCTTTACCCATCACCTCAGCCCGAAGAATACTTTTTCCAGCATCACCTCCCGCCAACGTCGATGGCCTTGGAAACGTGCGAGAAAAGACCGGGCGGGTCGCATAATTGAATTCCGTACCAGACCAAAAAGCCTGATTGTGTGCCCCGACAGGAAACGTCGGCTGCGCGATGTGAGGAGTAATGGTGAGAATCACTTCGGTTGTGACACGTTTTGTCTCAAATGAGCTCAACATATTTCCAATCAGCGGCAAATCTCCGATCCATGGAATTGTGACCCTTGTTCGTTTGTCCTCTTCTTGCAGGAGCCCACCGAGAACAATCGTCTCCCCATCACGCATACTCAGCGTCGTTTCTGCTGAACGGTTACCAAACTTAAATTGCTGAATACGGGGAGCATCTTGGAGGATCTCCTTCTCTCCAACTCGAATAACCTCGACTTTCATCTTGAGCGACAGTTCGTTTCCAAGTCGGATCGAAGGTTCAACAGTCAGTTTTACGCCTGTATCTCGAAACTCTATTGATGTGACGGTCGATGTCGTCGGAACTGCTCCAGTCGTGGCTTGTCCAGGCAGTACATTGGTGGTTGAAAGAAGAATTGGTTGCTTATCGCCGATATTGATCTCGGCTTTTTTATTATTCAGGACGCGGACCTTCGGTGACGCGAGTGTCTTGGCATCGGATTGCTGTTTAAAGAAATCCAGCAACACCGTGGTCGGTAACTTAAAAAGATAGTTACTGGGACCGAGGTCAGCCAGTTGCCGATACGTCATCTGCACGGCTTCAGCCGCCAATGGTCCTGCAAACCCGGCAGCCACCAACCCGGCCCCGGCTTGTTTGGGGTAACTTAAGCCGTACTTCTGATCTTTTGTCCGATTAACCTCTAGCACCTCTAACTCAAAGAGTACCTCTGGTTCGGATCGGTCGTTGGCCAAAATAATCTTCTCGGCAAGTTCCAATTTCTCTGGCTGATCACGCATGACGATGGCATTCAGCTGTTCGTTCGCATGCATCCGCTTTGAATCCAACATGCTCTTGAGCAACAGCACCATATCCTTCGCCTTGGCCGTGGACAAATAGAATGTTCTGATCATCAGATCCTGATACTGTTCATGTTTCTGCCTGGTATCTGGACTGACGACTAAGACCGTCGGCGAGACCTGTCTTGAAAAGAGGCTGTTACTATTAAGAATCAGCTGTAAGGCATCTTCAAATGGTGTCTCCTGAATAGAGATGGATATCGGGTCGTTCCGAACATCCTTATCAAAAACCAGGGTGAACCCACCCGTCTTCGCCACCCCCTCCAGAACTTCCCTGATGCCGGCGTTTTTGAACTTCAGTGTGACGGGCTGCCTCGAACGCTCAGCCCTCGCACGAGCTTGTTGCTCTTCGGTGAGACGACTGATGCTCTCTAACGGCTCCTGGTATGTGGGGTCGAGCTCTGCAGCGCGTGAAAGTCTATTCAATGCCTCCTCAGTTCGTCCAAGTTGTGCCAATCGTTCCGCTTCACGATACTGAGACCGAGACTCTTTCACGCGAGTTGCGTCCTGAAATCCAGCCTGATATTCGGCTCGTGATGGTTCGATCGCAAGGGCACGCTCAAATTCTTCCAACGCGAGTGCAACCTGTTTCTCCTTGAGAAGTAAACGCCCGCGCTCCGCGTGCCCCGCTGCAGCACGCTCGCGAGCCAACGCGTACTTACCTTGAAGCGCAACATTAAATGGCTCGTCTTTTAATGCTTGCCTGTAAGCAAGACTCGCTTCCTCCCATCGCTCTGAAGCCAGGTGTTGATCTCCGCGCTTGATGTCCGGCGAAACAAAGAGCGAACAACCCGTGATCCACAAGACGCCAACGCCCAGTACATTGCCTACGAGGTGACGATAGCGACACGCTTTCCGATGAGAAATCACAATACCTCTCTCATACGGGATGCCATGGGGTAGAAACGAAGGGTGCCCTCACCCCTTCACCATTTTCTTATACTACGGATCAAAAATGGCTCAAAGGAAAAGGCCAGAAGTTGAAGGCGAGAAGACTAGATGAACTGTCCCCTCGCATTCGATGCGAGCAGGAAGTTTCGTGGGTGCGTACAGAATTACCTTAGCGCAGAGCAGTCAGGTTAGCACTTACAATCGCCAATATTTTAGGGAAGGAGGGATCTGAACCGGATCAAGGATGCTCTTGACATCAATCAGAACACCCTGGCTCTTGATCCGAAGCGGCCTCAACAAGTCTTGGAGGCTCATATCAGAAAACCGCTTATGCGCGACAGCAACGATCAATCCATCAAGATCCTTCAGCTGATCCCACCCAACCAAATGAAGGCCATACTCTGCCAGCGCTTCTTCCTCTTCAGCGATGGGATCATGGACCAGGACCTGCACGCCATATTCATGAAGTTCACGGATGATATCAGGCACCTTGCTATTACGAAGATCCGGCACATTTTCCTTGAATGTCAAACCAAGTACTCCGACTCGCAATCCATTAGCCGGGCGCGATAACTGACTGAGCAATTTCATAGTCTGCTCGGCCACGAACTTGCCCATCCCGTTGTTGATACGACGGCCGGCAAGAATCACTTCCGGATGATAGCCCACTGATTCCGCTTTTGATGTCAAATAATATGGATCCACACCGATACAATGCCCACCAACGAGGCCGGGGGAAAACTTGAGAAAGTTCCACTTCGTTCCTGCAGCCTCGAGAACTGATCTGGTATCGATCCCCAGCCGGTGAAAGATCAACGACAACTCATTCATCAGTGCAATATTCAAATCTCGCTGCGTATTTTCAATGACCTTGGCGGCTTCAGCTACTTTGATGCCTGATGCTCTATGAATGCCTGCTGTGACAACGAGCGCATAGGTGTCAGCTACGATGTCCAGAGAGTCTTGATCCTGCGCTGATACAACCTTGATAATCTTGGCCAGCGTATGTTCTTTATCTCCTGGATTGATTCGCTCCGGGGAATACCCCAATTTAAAATCAACCCCAGCCTTCATACCCGAGGCCTTTTCCAAAATAGGCAAACAGATTTCCTCTGTTGCCCCAGGATAGACCGTTGACTCGTAGACCACGATGGCACCCGAAGACAAGTTTCGCCCAATCAGCTCCGAGGCCTTCTGCAACGCTGTCAGATCCGGCTGCAACGCATCGTTGATCGGTGTGGGTACAGCGACAATAATGAAGTTCGCGAATTTCAGATCAGCTGGCTCCGAAGTATACCGGACCCGAGCGAGACCAAGATCCTCTTTTGACACTTCGCCGGTCCGATCAATTCCCTTCTGTAATTCCTCAATTTTCTTCTTGTTCACATCAAATCCAACTACCGGGCCAATTTTCCCGAATGCCACAGCGATCGGAAGACCGACATAACCCAATCCGACCACTGCAATAGAACGTGCTTGCCGTTTATTCATATCCTTCTCAGATCCTCCTCAAGCATCAATCATAAGTTGGAGAGGTAACAACAATGGCAGAAGGGTGCCCACATCGTCAAGAATTGTATGATCTTTATAATAGAAGTCTTTCTCTTGTAGTTCCCGTCCATCCCCTTACATATCATAATTCCACAGTGAGACCTCTATCATTAGAGAGAAAAATGTCCTAGATATATCAATACAATCAAAATAAGTCTGTCCACGATACAGACTAATTCATAAATAATACCAATGGTTTACAGTTGATACATGAACTACCTTCTCACTTGTACAATCGTGAGAACCGCAGCGTTCTTGCTTCTCAGTACCGATACATAGAGCTCCTGTACACGACATAAACCCCTCTTTTATCGAAACACCTGAAAATCCTCAAAATACGCGCTGCAACCAGACTGTACCAATTTGCTTATTAAGCACGGCACCCGATTTGCTCCAGATCCAGCCTCATCGTGAATCCCTCGCTTCACGACTGACTCGCAAGGAGGATCCAAGCAATGCGCCAGACTATTCGGCAATTGTTGTTGCTCCCCATTGGGTTCTGCATGATTTCCACTCTATTCGAACCAACGAATGTACTAATCCCCAGTGCCTTAGCGGCAACTGGTGATTCCCCTCTCACCACGACGTCACCGACACCCAACTCAAGACTGATGTCTCGAATGCCGGCATTGAAACGGCTTGCCACACCACCCAATCCAATACCTGCTATCGCACTGAGCTCTCTTGGACTCTCGCTTAGTAGTCAGCAGGGTAACTCACCACCTCCTCCACAAGTCCTGACCGTCAGCAACCGAGGTGGGGGAACATTGAACTGGAATGCCACAACAAACACATCATGGTTAATCCTAAGCCCTGCTTCAGGTACCGGCAATGGCACGGTGACCATCAGCCTTGCCAGTGGTTCCCTTGAGGTCGGTACTCACACAGGACTAGTCACCGTCAACGCACCTGGCGCGCAGCCTGTCTCTGTGCCGATTACGCTCACCGTGACGGCTGCACCTGTTCCCCCAGCCATTGGCGTGAGCTCCCCCAGCTTGTCATTTACCGCGCAACAGGGTGGAAGCAACCCGACTGCCCAGCCGTTGAGTATTCGCAACACCGGCGGTGGCACACTCAGTTGGACTGCACGTGACAATGTTGCCTGGCTCACTCTCTCGCCCGCAGCCGGCACCGGTAACGGCACCGTGACCATTACCCCCGTCCTCGGATCCCTTGGCGTCGGCACTCATACCGGCAGCATCACGCTTACCGCGCCCGGCGCGCAGCCGGTTTCTGTACCGATAACCTTCGTCGTAACGCCTGCACCTGTTCCCCCAGCCATTGGTGTGAACTCCACCAGTCTGTCATTTACCGCACAACAGGGGGGAAGCAACCCGGCTGCCCAGCCGTTGAGTATTCGCAACACCGGCGGTGGCACACTCAGTTGGACTGCAAGTGACAATGTTGCCTGGCTCACTCTCTCGCCCGCAGCCGGCACCGGTAACGGCACCGTGACCATTGCCCCCGTCCTGGGATCCCTCGGTGTCGGCACTCATACCGGCACCATCACGCTTAGTGCGCCCGGCGCGCAGCCGGTTTCTGTACCGATAACCTTCGTGGTAACGTCTACACCAATCTCCATCACGCTAAGCCCGTCATCACTGACCTATACAGGCGTATCAGGGGGCTCCAATCCGGCCAACCAATCCGTGACGGTCACCGCAAATGGCAACTGGACTGCCAGCGTCAACGCTGCCTGGCTTAAGTTGAACAAGACCTCTGGTACTGGCAACGGAACGATTGTCGCGAACGTTGATCTCGCAGAAATATCAGCGAAGACCAATACTGCCGCCATCTCCGTGACGGCCGGAAGCACGACAAGAACTGTCGGCGTAACTCTGATACTATCAACTGGTTCCTTGACTCTCTCATCAAACAGCCTCTCCTTTACGGCAACCCAGGACTCAGCAGACCCAGCACCGAAGAACCTCACCATCAATTCAAATGGGGCATGGACGGTTACAACACAGGGGGCAGCCTCATGGCTCTCGCTCAGTGAGTCCTCTGGACTGAACAATGGAACCATCACCGCCAAGGTGGACACCACGAAGGCAAAACCAGGAGAGAACCAGGCTACAATTACAGTGGCCAGTGGAGGCATCACCAGAACCGCAACCATTACCCTGACACTTAGTGCTCGGTCTAATTCATCAGCAACATTGAGTTGGAATGCCAATCGTGAGACTGACCTAGCAGGGTACAGAGTCTATATGGCAACGGCCTCAGGAAGTTATAAAGATCCCATAGCCACACTACGAGGAAATGTCACAACCTATCAAGCAACAAGTCTTCAATTCGGGAAAACTTACTTCTTTGTCGTGACGGCCTTTGATATCGCGGGAAATGAAAGTGGATATTCAAACGAGGTCAGCAAGAGCATTTACTGATCCTGAGAGAGCATTACATAGGGCGGTCTTCTTCAAGACCGCCCTATCATTCATATGAACGCGGACCTAAATCAAACCTTATCTCAGCTGTACCCGCCTTATCGTTCTGCTTCCGTCAAATGCTCCTCGCCCTCTAGCTCCTCCACCTCTGAGTCGGGTCTTCCCTTCGTCGTTGACGGATGGAGTCCATACTTCCTAAGCATTTTATAGAAGTCGGCCCTATATCGCCCGGCAAACTGAGCAGCACGTGAGATGTTGCCACCGGTCAAATGAAGCACATTCTTCAGGTAGGTGCGTTCAAATTCCTCCTTCGCCTCCGTGAGGGGTTTGAGTGGGGACTCAGCCGATGCACTGACTGCCGGAAACAAATCCGGCGTCAACATTTCTTGCTGCGACATCACCACCGCCTTTTCGACAGCATTTTCCAACTCACGCACATTACCCGGCCATGGATTGATCATCAGGCGATGAAGCGCAGCAGGCGTAAACCCTTTGATCTCCTTGTTGGATCGCTTCATGCTCTGCTTCAAGAAATACTGAGCGAGCAACGGGATATCATCTCGCCGCTCACGCAACGGGGGAATGAATAGAGGAACCACCGAAATCCGATAGTAGAGGTCGTTGCGGAATGTCCCGTTCTTCACTGCCTCACCAAGATCTTTGTTCGTCGCAGCAAGAATGCGCACATCGACCTTGACCGACATCTCCGACCCAACCTCTCTGATCTCCCGTTCCTGAACGGCACGCAACAACTTCACCTGCATTGAAAGCGGCATTTCTCCGATTTCATCCAGAAAAAGCGTCCCTCCATGGGCCATTTGAAAGAGTCCTCGCTTTGCGCCATGGGCGCTCGTAAACGCACCCTTCACATGCCCAAACAACTCACTCTCGAACAGTGTTTCAGGAATGGCAGCACAGTTAAGAGCCACAAATGCTCCTTTACTGCGTCGACTGTTCGCATGAATGACGCGAGCCATGACTTCCTTACCGGTGCCGGTCTCTCCAAAGAGCAGAATGGTCGCATCTGATTCAGCAACTTGACCAATTTGCTGAAAAAGCTGTTGCATCGCCGAACTTCTCGCCACAACATTTTCCAGCCCGTATAGCTCCTTGACTAACGATTTGAGTCGATCAATCTCACGACTCATCCGCCGTTGAGCGAGCGCTTTATCGATCGTCTCCTTGAGTTCTTTATCATCGAACGGTTTTGTCAGATACCCGAACGCCCCACGCTGCATCGCCTCGACAGCGTTGGGAATGCTGCCATGAGCCGTTAAAATGATGACCGGAAGCCCTGGTTGGTTTTGCAGCAACGCTTCGGTCACGTCCAACCCATTTTCATTTCGGAGACGGAGATCCGTAATCGCCAAGTCAAACGTCGTTTGCTTCGCTGCCTCACCAGCCTCCTGTCCCGTTGTACAGGGCGTAACGGAAAATCCCATCGCGGACAACCGCATTTTCAGTAAATGCAACAACCCTTCGTCATCATCAATGACAAGAATGTTCTCTCGCTCCATGTCTTTCGACTCCATGATCACCTTATCCTTCTGGCTTTCATTTAGGGTGTCGTTTCTGGGCCCGGCATAGGAACCGTCGTCAGCGGGGGACGGATCGGACGAACCTTTTCGCGCATCTCTTGATCAATTCGTTTCAATGCCTCAAGTTGGGAAGAGAGCTCTTCAATCTTCTTCTCTCGTTCAGCCAGTTGTTTTTGCATCGCGACTGGATCTGCCGATCCCTTTGTCGAATCTTTCTTGGAAAGGAGAGTTTCAATTCTTCGATCTCGCTCTGCCAGTTCCCGCTGTAACGCCTCCATCGCCTCCGACTCATCATTCTTCGACGCATGGAATTGTTGTATCAACACCTGCTCGTCAAGCAAGTTCCGAACCAGACGATCCGTTACCATCGCTAATGAGGTGTGTGCTTCTGCAATCGCAGGAGCAGTTAATACGGATTCAGACCATCCCTTCTTCCCGGGAACAACGGATTTCTGGATGACTTGCAGCCAGGCTTTACTCGTCTCCGCAACCGGTCCTGCTGGAGCGACAGTGAGAACTTTTTCAAAATATTTCGCTGCAACTTCGCGACTTTGATAGAGGCTAAGGAGTCCAAGCGTAAAATACACCTCCCTACACGAGTGTGATTGAGCACATCGCGAGACTAATTCCTTCTGTTTCTTTGCAAGCGCTTGAAAACTAGTCTCTTCTAGTGGATTCGTTACGAAATAAGGTTGAGAGGTCGGGACGGACGTCGTCCACGCTGCACATCCAGCAAGCAAGAAAGACAGCATACCGCAACTGATTGGCATAAGAGATGTCTTCGTTTTCACGATTTCCCTTTCGCTTCCGACTTCGTCAACCGTAGGATAAACCGTACAGTTGCCCCCTTCCCTCTCTCACTCTCAATCCAGATTCTTCCTCCATGAGCTTCGACAACATTCTTGACCAATGCCAACCCTAACCCACTTCCTGCCGTCTGCTTGACCTTGGTACGGCCCTGGTAAAAGCGTTCAAAGATATGTGGCAGGTCCTCTGGTGCAATACCAGGCCCCGTATCTGAGACGGCGACCTCTAGCACACCGGCCTGCAGATCTGGCTTCAGATATACCTTCACCACGCCCCCTTCGGGACTGAACTTCAGTGCATTGGACAAAAGATTGTCGAAAACCTGTTCCAACCGAGATGCATCCGCTTTGACCCAAGCCCGCTGTCCTGCATGCTCCAAGACTAATTGGACGTGCTTGGAGTCGGCAAGAAGACGAATCTTATTGATGGAGATGTCGACAATCCGCTGGAGATCGACCGGGACAAACCGATACTCCATCATCCCAGCTTCCATTTTCGATAAATCTAGAATCGTGGCGATGAGATGCATCAGGCGTTTACTGCTGTCAGCCATGATCCGAAGCGTCATACGTTGCTCCGGCATCAGCGGCCCCGGAATCTCATCAAGCAAGAGATTCGTCCCCTCCTGAATTGAGGCCATAGGTGTTCGCAATTCATGGGACACATGCGCGAGAAAATCCGTTTTCATCTCGTCGATTTCTTGGAGCTTTCGCCCCATCCAGTTCACAGAATCCACTAACTCACGGAGCTCGGCCGGAGCCTTGATGTTGAGGGATGCCCCAAAATTCCCCTGTCCGATTTGCTTGATATGTCCCTGCAGCTCGCGGAGAGGGCGCAGAATCGTATAGCTTGCCACCCCGGCCAGCCCCAATCCGAACATCAACGCCACAAGAACAAGCTGCTCCGTCACCGCCTCGGCTTGGGCGGCACTTGCACGCGATTCAGTCACCCCAACACTGACTCGCGCCTCATGAAGATCGATATAATTCTGCAACGTGAACGACATGCGGTCCGTGAGGCTGTCACGCTTACTTTCATAGTCTGGGATCGCAGGATGGATCGATCGCGTTGCCACCTGAAAGGCACTGTCAAACAATCGCTCGCGCTCTTTCAATAACTCACCGGTCTCTTGCAAAAGTGTCAGTCCTCGTGTGGAACTTTCCTGCCCTCGCAACACATGAAGCACCCGCTGAAACTCTTCAACTTCTTCCGTCACGTTGGTACGGAATGTGGGATCTTTCGTGGCAAGAAACTTCTTCTCATTATTCTGTTGGGCATACAGTGACCCTAACAGCCTCTTAGCAGATTCAACGGCGGGGTAGTGATACGACGCCATTTGAGTACTCATGGCCGTCAGCTGTCGAAGTTGAAAGAGTGCGTAGAGATTCACTCCCCCCATCACTGCAATAATGACCAGGGAGGTCAAAACCAGCCTTGAAAATATTGAAAGTCGCATCAGTCCGTGCCTCGTTCGGACTCGATCATAGGTGGGCAGAACTTAGGTGTAGGATATTCCATACACTATTTCAGCTTCCAACCACAAGGGCATACCCGTGCCTGGAGATAAAAATGTCTCGGCCCAACCGGACACTCCAGAAAAGAATCTGCTCAGACAGTTACTGTCTAGTACCGAATTGGTGAGAAAAGAGCCGCTGTCTCCTGGATGACCCCTGAAGTGCAGCAAAAAGGTGGCCACGGAACAGCAAGATGGCCATGGCTACTGGAGGAGTGAGGAGGAGAAGGACGATCTCCTGCCCCTCCGAATCGAGCCCAATGTAAGACAACCATCCTCCGATTGCCGTCAGTGGCAGCATCAGAATTTGAAGGAAGTCCAACCCTGCTCCTCGACCGGCACGGCCGGACAGCGAAAAGAATTCTTGCAGCCCGCTCGGAGAAAGCACCACCGGCAAGATCAGCAGGACGAACGGGAGAAACCATTCGATCCAATGTTCCACCACAAATTCGTAGGATGTCTTGAATACATCAAGGGTTGAGTCGTGTCGTACCTGATAAATCACTTCCGGCGTTGGATTCAACAGGATGAAGACCAAAAGCAAGAATGCGGAGAGAAGAAATTGACCGTACGCAGGATTAGCTTGTAACCCCATATCAAGTAAGAGCGTCGGCAGCCATAATACAAAACCAACACCAATCACATCCCAAAAGTAATGCCCAAAGCTTTCCGTCACATCCTTGAACCCAAGGGTTCGTGACGCGCTCAGCGACTGCTCGATCAACCGGAGCGTGGCTCCCACCATGAGGGCGTTCACGATCCCGAGTAAAAAACCGCCGGCCATACCCAACGGAGCAGCAATCCGTGCAATACCCAAAAAGAGCAGCCCGAAGAGGACAAGCGCGACCATTGCTATCCAACTTTTGGTCAGCGAGCGCCAGGTCACACGCAGCACATGTCGATAGAGTTGAACCGTAGCCGAAGTGAGATTGTTCATGCTGATGCGTACCCTAGTCGGGATCGGGCGAGAGGTCAAGCACTAGTCACGCCGTCGCAATAAGAACGGAGCTTCCAGGTTGACTTATCCAGCCAAATGATTATCACTGCTCCTATCAGCAGGATGAATATCACCATTTAGAGGTGGATCACCATGGACATGAATCGTATGACGGTCAAGTTGCAGGAGGCTCTGCAGTCCGCTTCGGGACACGCCCAGCGGAGGAGTCATCAAGGCATCGATGTGGAACATGTCCTCTTGGCACTCCTCGAACAGGAGGGAGGGACAACTCCGGCCCTCCTTGAAGGTGCCGGACTCGCACTTCCTGCCGTGCGGCAAGCCGCTGAACAGGCGCTGACAAAACTACCTCAAGTACAAGGTTCGGGGGCAGCCCCCGGTCAAGTTCATATTGCGAGTCGACTCACTCAAGTGCTGAACCATGCAGAAGACGAGCAGAAGTCGCTGAAAGATGACTTTTTGAGCGTCGAGCATGTCCTCCTCGCCATGGTTCAGGAGGGAGGGGTCTTCAAGAAGCTCGGCCTGACTCGTGACCGGCTCTTAGCGGGATTGCAACAGGTACGGGGGAATCAACGGGTCACCAGTCAAGATCCTGAAAGCACCTACCAGTCGTTGGTGAAATACGGTCGAGATCTGACCCAATTGGCCGGACAGGGCAAAGTCGATCCCGTCATTGGGCGGGACGATGAAATTAGGCGTGTCATTCAAATCTTGTCTCGTCGGACAAAGAATAACCCGGTCCTCATCGGTGAACCGGGGGTCGGGAAAACTGCAATCGTGGAAGGACTGGCTATTCGCATCGTGAAAGGCGACGTGCCGGAAAGTCTCAAGCATAAGAAACTCTTCGCACTGGATATGGGCTCACTCGTTGCCGGGGCCAAATTTCGGGGTGAGTTTGAAGAGCGCTTGAAAGCCGTCCTGAAAGAAATCCAATCGTCCCAAGGTCAGATTCTCCTCTTCATCGATGAATTGCACACGGTCGTCGGAGCCGGAGCAGCAGAAGGGGCGATGGATGCCGCCAATCTCCTGAAACCGATGTTGGCGCGGGGCGAGTTGCACCTGATCGGCGCCACGACACTGGACGAATACCGAAAGCATATCGAAAAAGATGCCGCCTTGGAACGCCGCTTCCAAACGGTGTTGGTTGACCAGCCATCGGTGGAAAACACCATTTCCATCCTACGTGGCCTCAAGGAACGCTATGAAGTTCACCATGGCGTGCGCATCAAAGACAGTGCGCTGGTGGCTGCAGCCAAACTGTCCCATCGCTATATTACCGATCGGTTTCTTCCCGATAAAGCCATCGACTTAGTCGACGAAGCCGCGGCGCGGCTCAGAACCGAGATCGACAGCCTGCCGGCTGAACTGGATGAAGTCTCTCGCAAAGTACTTCAGCTAGAAATTGAGCGCGAGGCCTTGAAGAAGGAGAAGGACGCCGCGAGCGCCGCTCGACTGACTGCGCTCGAAACGGAGTTGAACGAAAAGCAGCGTGACATGCAGGTACTGAAAACCAGATGGGAATCGGAGAAAACCTCTGTGTCTCGGCTCCGCAAGACCCGAGAAGCCATCGAGGAGCTGAAGCTCAAGATCGAGCAGGCGGAGCGAGCGTATGACCTGAATCGCGTGGCTGAACTCCGCTACGGTGACCTGCCGCGGTTGGAACGAGAACTGGAGCTAGAACAGCAACAGTTGGGGAAGAAACAGGACGAGACCCGGTTGCTCAAGGAAGAAGTCGATGAAGACGAGATTGCCGCGGTCGTCAGTCGTTGGACCGGTGTTCCGGTCTCGCGGTTACTCGAAGGCGAAACCGACAAGCTGTTGAAGCTCGAGGATCTCCTGCACGAACGGGTCGTCGGCCAAGAAGAAGGAGTCCGGGCCGTGGCAGACGCGGTGCTGCGTGCACGATCCGGCATCAAGGATCCCAATCGTCCTATTGGCTCGTTTCTGTTCCTGGGCCCAACCGGGGTCGGAAAAACTGAATTGGCCAGAGCGCTCGCCGCCATTCTCTTTGATGACGAAGGGAATTTGGTAAGAATCGACATGTCCGAGTACATGGAAAAGCACACCGTCGCCCGCCTGATCGGCGCGCCTCCCGGGTACATCGGCTATGAAGAGGGTGGTCAACTGACCGAAGCAGTTCGGCGACGCCCATTTTCAGTGATCTTGTTCGATGAAATCGAGAAGGCGCATCACGATGTCTTCAATGTTCTACTGCAAGTGCTCGATGACGGACGGCTGACCGATTCGCAAGGTCGTACGGTCGATTTCAAAAATACCGTCCTGATCATGACCTCCAATATCGGCAGTCCACACATTCTTGAGGCTCAACAACGCGGCGCGTCCTATGATCAAGTCAGAACCGTCGTGATGGGGGAACTCCGACAACATTTCCGTCCGGAGTTCTTGAACCGAATCGATGAACTCGTCGTGTTCCATCCACTGGGAACCGAACACTTGATCAAGATCGTGGAGATTCAGCTGGAACGGCTCCGCAACAGACTCGCAGAACGTCGGATCACGTTGGCCATCTCCCCCGCCGCACTCCAACATCTGGGTGAACGCGGCTACGATCCGGTGTATGGAGCGCGACCACTGAAGCGCCTCATTCAGCAGGAGCTGGAAACACCGATCGCCAAGTTGTTGGTCAAGGGAGAGCTACGGGATGGGAACACCGCTTCAGTCGAGATGAAAAATGGGGCCTTACTTGTCACAACAATCGTGGAGGGAGAGCAGACACCGGCCCCTAGCCGATAGAAACCACACCTCCCTGGGTGTCTTGTGTCAGACCGCTCTTGTGCTGTTTCTCGATCTTCCACTCCGTCGTGGTGACTTGCAGGAGATGGCCTTTCATTGTATAGAACTCGGCCTGAGTCAGGGAGACAGGCTGAGGTTCCTTCACATCAAGCTGGAGAACCACTTTTCCGGAATCCACTTCCTTCATTGTCAGGCGCTTGTCGGTCTTCGCTAACTCATAGGCGCGCCGCTCGTTAAACATCAGCGTGCTATCCACCACCTTGGCCAACATCCGGCCATTCAAGTCGAACAGCGCAAAATTGACCAGCAACGCCCCAGTTGAGGGATGGCGAGCTACTTGAAGTTGCGGCACCCCCTCGACTTCGATCGTCCCGTTGAAATTCTTATAGAGATTTGAACCGATTTCGATGTCCATAGTCCTCGATCAGATTAACGATGACACAACGTGCATAGACCTGCACAATCTATCCAACCATAACTTGTATCCCCAAGACCTGCCATTTTGCAATCCTCACCGCCCAGGGTAATAAAGACCGCTCTGGATTCGGAGCACAGACTTGGTCGATCCCATATGGTCAGACTGGTGGTTTGTTAGATTTACCCCAAGCTGACTTGAGGCCGAGGATGGAATACATGTCTGAGTGCGTATGCAGGTGCCACTCCCCATTGACTCTGATTCAGAATCGGAACTGATCCGGGGGTCGTTTCTGAACCCCTGATGACTACCGCAACAATGTATCTGCGAAGATTTAGGCCGTTTTTTGAGTCGTTTACTCGCATGCAATACAGTAAAACCGATAACCTCATCACCCGCATAGCGGATGATCACATCTTCGTCGATCATCTCGCTGTCGGTGGCATGACTAGGTTTTTTGTAGTTGACATACAATGTATCGGCCTCAGCGTCGTACGTCAGCCAGACGGCGTGCTGCGGAGCTCGATTGACGGCTGGAATCAGTTTCAAATACTCCTGAATATCCGCTATGGCCATACCTGCCTCCCTTTTTCCAAAGATCGAATGCGGCGGGTCAGAAACGCCGTAATGATAAAGCCATCGTTGTCTTGTTCACGATAGACTACCTCCTGGACAGCGGCGATCTTTGACTCCGGTAGGTTCAACTGGTGCAGGAGTTTCGAGCTTGAGCTTCCAATGCTCGTTGTAATTTTTCCCGCGAAGGACCGGATCGATCAAGTAGAAGCGGGTTTCGGCTTTGTTATAGCTCATATCGCGAAGAAAGCATGGCGAGCCCCGCTATCGAAGCAGGAGAGAAGTCGCCGAAGCTTACCTGTTTATTTACGAGAAATCACGCCCTCCTGAAAGGGAAGAAGTCCTGAGTATTGAGCGCAGATACCGGGAGGGAATAAAGATATGTTGATAAATATGAGACGTGTAGAATCGCACGAAAACCTAGGCACACTTACGACTTCTTAATTCGATCGAGGATCAGCGCGATACAGCCGCCCAACAGGCCTCCCCCCATCACCGTTGTCAGCAGCTCAACAAGCTTCAGCTCCCATACAGACCCTTGAGCCTGCATCACTTCTCTGATGCCACCTTGCACCATGATGACGGACAACGCCATCGTGGCACCCACAATAAACCACCAGACAAACACGCGCATTGATGCCACGGAAGCCTCACACGTCGGGGTTACGGTCAAAGGAACGATACTGAATGGCCTCTGCAATATGCACGGTCTCGATCCGATCAGAGTCGGCCAGGTCTGCGATCGTCCGTGCGACACGAAGGATACGCCCATGCGCCCTCGCAGAAAGTCGAAACCGTGCCATCGCTTGCTCAAGCAACTCTTGGGCCGACTGTTCGAGCCCACAATACCGTTTTACCAGTCGCGGCTTCAACTGCGCATTTGTATAAATCCCCTCGGATCGGTATCGCTGCCGCTGTCGATCACGCGCCGTGACGACACGCGATCGGATCGCCGCTGAACCTTCCGAGGGAGGAAGTTCGGCACGAAGCTCTCGAACCGGCACCGGCGGAACATCCAGATGGATATCCAGTCGATCCAGCAAGGGACCGGAGAGTTTCGCGCGATACCGGCGGATCTGGATGCCGGAACAGATACAAGACCGCGTCCGGTCTCCATAATATCCGCAAGGACAGGGATTCATCGCCGCGATCAGCATGAACTGCGCCGGATACTTGAGCGTCCCACTTGCCCGCGTCAGGATGACATAGCCATCCTCCAATGGTTGCCGTAGCCCTTCGAGCGCCCCTCGCTTAAATTCAAGTGATTCATCCAAAAATAACACCCCGTTATGCGCCAGCGAGACCTCCCCAGGCTTAGGAATGGTCCCGCCCCCGACCAGGCCAGCGTCCGAGATACTGTGATGCGGAGCTCGAAACGGCCGAACAGCGAGCAACGGTCGTTCCGGAGTGAGCAATCCAGCCACACTGTGAACCCTGGTCGTTTCAATCGCCTCATCCAATTCCAACAACGGCAGGATGGAGGGCAAGCGGCGCGCCAACATGGTTTTGCCGGATCCAGGAGGACCGACCATCAACACATTGTGTCCCCCTGCCGCCGCGACTTCGAGGGCTCGCTTGGCATGGTCCTGCCCGCGAACATCGGCATAGTCCTCATCGTCCGTCGAGCTGAGTGCCCCCCGAACATCCTGATGTGAAGGGCTTGGAAGAAGAACCTGGCTTCCCTTCAAAAACTCTACCGCTTCGGGAAGAGTATGGACCGGATAGGCCTGCACGCCTTTGACCCATGCCGCTTCAGCTCCATTGTCTGCCGGGAGTAGTAAGTCGTAACCGGTTCGGCAGGCCAGCGCAAAGGAAAGGGCTCCGGCAATCGGCTTCACTCGGCCGTCCAGCGACAACTCCCCGACAAGGACGCGATGATCCAGCATCGACTGTGGGATCACTTCTTCGGCGACGAGAATGCCGACGGCAATCGCGAGGTCGAGCCCCGAGCCTTCTTTTTTGACCCCGGCGGGAGCGAGATTGACGGTGATGCGTTTGGCGGGGAAATGAAACCCTGTGTTCTTCAGCGCAGCTCGAACACGGTCTCGACTTTCCTTCACCGTGGCGTCCGGCAACCCCACGACCGAAAACTGAGGGAGCCCGCCGGAGATATCGACTTCGACATCCACCAGATGTGCGTCAAGACCGATCAACGCCGCACTTGTCACCCTAGCAAGCACGTCTCAGTGCCTTTCTCCAACCGAACCGAAAGAAAATGTGTTCATTATAGGAAGTCTCTCTAAGGGTTTCAATAGATCACACCGATGCCCGCTCCTCGCTGGAACCTCTGCGCGCGACTCTGTATAATCTCCCCATGCGCCTCTGGTCATCCCCAGAGGGAGTGGTTCCTTCGGGTCGATCATCATTCCGCTGGCAACCTCACCCCATCTTGAGCCCTACGGTCGCGCTATGGCTGATCGTGCTCCCGGTCGACGGTGCATGGGCCATCACCGCGAGCGAAATTTCTTCAACACTGGCACAACAAGCAAAAGCGGCATCGCCCTATATTGGATCAGCTATGGCGGTCTTGGCCACTCTTCAGCAGGCTGCGGTACTTCCGCCGGAGGGCACACGTGAAGCTGATCGCATCATCCAGGCCGTCATCCAGCTCCAATCCGTCTTTGCCAAGGGAACGGATCCCTCAATACAAGAATTCGCCCGACGTGCGTTAGCCACCAAGCGCGGAGAGGACGCCGCAACCAGCCTGGAGCACTTTCGAGCCGGTGGGTGGACGGCTGACATGTTGGAAGCGCTCGCGGATGCCGACTCCAACGCCTCACCTGACGAGCGAAAGACACTGGCCACGGGACTCGGACAATTTAATCTGTCGGTGGATGATTTTCGGCGATTCATGCAACTCGTGAGAGACGGTCGATCAGCCCTCACGGCACAAGGATTGGCTTTTGAAGAGGTCTATACCCATCATCGGAGTACAATGCCGGGCGCGGCGCGCTAGCGCGCCGTTTCTGGTTTCGAGTTTCTCGTCTGTTGTGATGGCTTCGGGGAAGAACATGAAATCTCAAACCCGAAACTTGCAACACGAAACTCATATCACCAAGCGGCATCACGCGAACGACGTTATAAACATCTCGCACCCTAATCGAAGGAGAATCACATGGCAACGAGAGCGTACATCCTCATCAAGGTCAAAGCGGGGAAAACAAAAGACGTGGTCGGCGCACTGAAGCGCATACCGGGTGTTGAACAGGCTCACTCCTGCTTCGGCCGCCCGGATATTTTTGTCTTTATCAGCGTCCAGGACGAGCGCTCGCTCTCCGATGTGGTGATTACAAAAATCCATTCGATCGACGGCATCGAAGAAACGGACACCCATATCGTGGCGGAGTCGTAGCCCACGTCACGAGACGCGTGCCTCTCGTGACACGTGACGTGTAGGACGGAAAGAGCGCGCGTCTCATCGTTGCGTGCGAAATATGCTTCACGAACGACGATCGACGGTAACCGGTGCGCCACCGGCCTGTGCCGACTGGTAACAAGCTTCGGCGATTTCCACGGCTCGGCATCCGTCCTCTCCCGTGATCGGCATGGGTGTGCCGTCGCTCACTGCCTGAAGGAACGCTGAGAGGGTGTCGAGGACTGTCAGGGATTGAGGGATGTCGATATCCCCGATCTTTGGTCCGGATGCCGTTTCATAGTGGATCAGCCGGCGCATCCAGTCGGCCTCTACCCGCCCCTGTGACCCGACCCAGCTGGCTCGTCCCGCACGTTCGCCCACAACTCGTGAAATTTCTATGCGACAGACTGTTCCCCCTGTGGTGGTAAGGTAAATTGAAGCCGTTCGTTCCGGCGCCATCGGTGGCATGTGATCCATCGTACAGCGCACGGCTTGTGCCTCCTCTCCTGTCAGAAACCGAACCAGGTCAAGCATGTGTACACCGATTTCCAGTAAGGCTCCTCGCTTCCCATAGCCCGCAACATGGTCGGGGGCCGTGTTCCGAATCTCGATCTGAAAGACCGCCTCGAGTTCCTGAGAACGCCCGAGAGAGGAGTGGAAACTCTTCACGTGCTGAATCGTCTTGTCGAACCGGAGGGTCTGCGCCGTCATCAGCGGGATCCCCGCCTCGCGAGCCAGAGCCACCATTGTCCTGGCATCGATGGCGGTTGTCGCCAGCGGCTTCTCAATCAACAGGGGTTTTCGGGCTTGCACCGCAAGGCGACAGATCTCAGGAGAGTACAGCGGGGGAGTCACCACCACCACCACGTCGACCGACGGATCAGCGATGAGTGCAGCGGCCTCACCGTACACCGTGACGGACTCGGCACCAGGAAGCTGAAACCCTTGCTCAGGATGTCGTCGACACACGGCCCGGAGAGACGCCAACGGCAGATCATGAATAAGGTGCTGGGCATACCGGGCTCCATGCCGGCCCACCCCGATCAGCCCCACTCCAATGCGGTCTCTGTTCATGATATGTCGCTCCACCCGCACTGTAGAACCACATCATCCGGCAGTCAATTGACATTCCCACAAACGGCTTCATATAGTACCGTCATGTCCAGCGCAACAGCGATCCGGTAACAGAATCTCAACCATGCCTACGGCACCAGCGACTCCTTTCACCTTAGAACAGATCGGCACGGGAACCGCCCGTTTCCCAAGCGGCGTTCCGATCCCCACCCATACCGACCAGATGGTGGACCCCTACTTCAAAAGCAAAATGCCGAAGGAGCACCAAGTCGATTGTCTGCTCTTCTGGCCGCAGCAAGCCGGAACCTATCCAGGGATTGTCCTTTTACATGATTGGTGGGGACTGACCGGCCAGATGAAGGATCTGGGAGCTCGCCTGGCTTGTGAAGGCTACATGGTGATTCTTCCGAATCTCTACGGTCGATTAGGAGGCATGGTGACGGCCAACGACGACGTGGCGGCCGCGTTGTTGGAACGACAGAATGATGACCAGGTCATCACCGACATCAATTCCTGTTGTGAATACCTCAATACTCGCACCATGGCCAAGAAGAACATCCATGGAGTCGTCGGATACGGAATGGGCGGATCCTATGCGCTGCGGTTCGCCTGCCACCGGAAACGGTTGCGCGCAGCCGTCTCGTACTATGGCAAGATAATCACGTCAAACGAGGCAATGAAAGACCTCTTTCCCCCGGTGTTATACCATCAGGCGGGGAAGGACACCTGGGCCACACCGGAGGTTGTTGAGCAACTACAGAGCGCCTCCGCAGCGTACGGCAAGCGGGTCGACATCCATTGTTACCCCAACGCCTCGCACGCATTCTGCAACGAGATGAAGCCAAGTGCCTATGATGCCGAGAGTACCTCCCTCGCATGGGAACGCACGGCGAACTTTCTGAAGTCGTGCTTCCAGGGAACATGAGTCGGCGCCGCTCTCTCTTTGACGATTCTCCACACAGACTAGTCAATATGGTAAATGAGCTGAATCAGCGCCGACCTGCTCGCGGACACCGCCGGAACAAGATCAACATCCTCCTCATCCTGTTGGGTGTACTCCTCCTCCCATCGTTGACCATGGCAGAGGGACAGGACTCTCCGCGCTTGTTGACCGACGTCGTGACACAACGAGCCGACCAATTCGCATTACTCGAGTCAGACGAGGGGGCCCTGAGGTTGTTTACGACCTCGGTTGGACCTGCCCTTGGACTGAAGGATGCAGCCGGAGTCTTGGGTGCCAGACTCCCCAGCAAAATGGTCAAGGAACTCGGGGTACCGGAGTTGTCACAGTCTGTCTCTGAATTGATGAGCGCACTGGGGACATGGCAGTTTGCCAATTCCCTTCGTCAGGAAACCGGCCTATCCACTCCCGTCATTCCATTACCGACCGCACGACAAGACTGGTTACGGGCCAGAAACCAGACAGCAGCATTCTCCGACCTGCTCCGTCTGACCAAGGAAGAACTGGACTCTCGGACGGCCCAAGGGACATCACAGCCACGAAACATCGAATTGCGCTTGGCGGCAGAGCGTACGGCGTTTGAAGCGAGTCACCAGGCCATCACAGCCTGGTGGAATATCCATGGGTGGAAGGATCGGATCAGACAAACCAAAGGCCAGTCACGACTCTGCGGAACCTGGCAGTGGATCATTCATAATCACCAGCAGCATGGTGAACAGAAATCCACCATCGTCTTTCCTCCACCTGGAGCCACATCCGCCAATGCCGCAACGCCGGCAGAAAGCATCTTTCTCGGAGATGCCATTTACTTGCGTTGGGAGCAGAACGGACACATTCAAGAAGACAGTCTGCTGTTTATCAAGGACGATCAGAAGATCGAGGGATCTTTTGTGAACAATACCGGCGGATGGGGTCCCATCAGCGGTAAACGCCTCGCGCCCTGCAAACCATAATTAGGCGACCTCACGCCACGCACGCCACGCGAGTACCGTCCATCCAGCGATAAAGAGGAGGCCTCCAATCGGCGTCACGGCTCCTAACCAGCGAATCCCCAGTAGAGAGACTCCGTAGAGACTTCCAGAGAACAGGACTGTCCCTGCGGCAAACAACCACCCGGCTTTGGCCATTCCGGCATCGCGCCAGATTTGCACAGCAAATCCACTCAGGACCATACCAAAGGCATGATACATCTGATAGCGGGTCGCCTTTTCATACACATCCAGCAGATGTTGATCCAACATATCCTTCAGCATATGCGCACCAAAGGCACCGGCGACGACGCCCAACCCGGCACTGAGAGCACCGATGCCCACCAACCGACGAGCTGAGATGTCGATTTCCATCCTAGAGTGCTCCTCAACAATACTCTCGTGACCAACCGGCGCGATCATACGCGATCCCGGGCGAATACGCCATCGACGTGGAGCCGAGATGCCGTTACTTTATCTGATATAGTTGAGGTATGCAGCACCGATGGATCACCGGATATCTTCTGTGGCTCTGTATGGGTTTCCCGATTGGAACCGTGGTCGAAGCGGCCGACTCACAGCGAGGCGACCAACAGAAGGGTCTCACCGTAGACGATCTCACTCGTGGATTGCGGAGCGCCGCACAGAACATCGAAAAGGAAATCCCCAAAATCGGATCGGCGATCGGCAAGACCGCCAAATCCATTACGGGGCATGGTTCGGAACAGAAACCATCTCGGAATCAGCCACCCGATAAGCGGTAGTGCCCCGTCCATCCTCACACCGTCCACAAATCAGACTTTGATTCTTGCTTCTGACTCCTGTATGGTTACTCTCTATTTTTTGAACTCACTCTGAAAGAGGGTCATCATGTGGGACAAAAAAAGAGAGAGTGATTCCGACAATGGACATTTCACCGTGCTTGGAAAGGACGTCACCTTCAAGGGCATCGTCCACTTTCACAGCACGGTTCAGCTTGACAGCTCAATCGAGGGCGAGATCCATGCAAAAGGGATGTTGGTGATCGGCGAAAATGCCACGATCCGAGGAACCATTATCGCTGAAACCATCGTCACCAGAGGAAAGATCCATGGCAACGTGACTGCTACCAGCAAAATCCAATTGCTCAAACCCGCAGTTGTCCTTGGGGATATCTCTGCGCCGTCGTTCTCGATGGAAGAGGGTGCCTTTTTTAAGGGCTCGATCGACATGGGCTCACATCCGGTGGTCGATGAGCTCCAACAGACCCCTTTGGTCCTGACCGAAGCGCCGCAAAGGTTGAGCCTCTCCCGCCCGATTTTGATCGAAAGCGAGCAAGAGAGCTCATAGCCCTCTCGCTCTGCATTCTGTCAGTGCAAGAGTTCCTTGGGAATATTCCCACCATTCGCCGACAACTTCTGCAACACCGCTTTGTGGAGCCACATGTTCATCTGGGCGGAGTCGCCCATCTTGTCTGCGGGGCATCCGAGTTCAGTCGCCAGTTCTTTCCGTGCCGTGAGACTGCTGTCTAAATTCAAGAGCTTCATCAAATCGACGATTGACGTCTTCCAATTCAGCTTCTGCGAGTTCTTCGCAGCAAGCCCTTCTAGCTTTCCCACGACATCGACCTTCGATATCGCAGCGGGCTTGGGAGCAGCCTGCGCCGCATCGGGAGCTGCCGGAGCACTTGATACCGGAGCCGCAGCCGGCGGCGGGGGGGCTGCGTGGGCAGCGGAACCAAATCCGAGTTTCTCCATAATCGTGCCAAAGAGTCCCATCGTCCATCCCTCCATGTAGAAGACTGAATGAGTCACATCTCTCTGTCGTGGAAATCGAATCTAACACTTAAGCAGAAATAAAATCACCCCACTTTTTTCATGGCAGCCAACCTTCGCCTACAACTGTCCAATAGTTGGACAGCTCTTCCTGTGCTTTTAGCCCCAGATATAGTCTGCGCTATGTTCTAACGGCGGTTCGTGTCGCCCATTGATCGCCACTCCCTTGCTCCCCTCTTTCCGCAGCTCTTATCATTTCTGTAAGATACCGTGCCTGATCGTTGTCCAACCGGGAGACCTGCTCATGTTCCGAACTCCATCATTCCGTTCGTTGGTCCGCTTAACGACAGCCGCCTTCTTGGCTGAACGCCGGCACTGTTCTGCTGTCGATGCACTTGGAGCGATTCAAGAGTGGCGTCCACGAAGGGCTGCGCATTCGATTTCGCGCCGCGACTTTCTGCTCAGTGCCGGGACAACGAGTGTCGCGCTTGCCCTGGGGGCGATGCCGGGGCTTCCACGATGCGCGGCCGCCGCCAAGCCATCGCCTTCCTCGCTCTCCGTAGGGATTGTCGGTGCGGGGCTCGCCGGACTGGCTTGTGCCGATGCGCTCAAGAGCGGAGGCGTTCAAGCTACCATCTACGAGGCGGCCAATCGAGCAGGTGGCCGTTGTTGGACGTTACGTGGTTATTTTCCAGGCCAAGTGGTCGAACGCGGCGGCGAACTCATCGACACGCTGCATAAGACGATGCTGAGCTACGCCAAGCGATTTCGCCTGAGCCTGGAGGATATGAACAAGGAGCCGGGAGAGGTCTTCTACCACTTCTATGGACAACGGTATTCAGAAGCAGCAGTCGTAGCGGAGTTTCGAGATTTCATCTCGGTGATGCGGATTGACCTGAACCACTTATCACGAAACGTCACGGCTACATCCCATACCATGGACGATGTGGCTTTGGACCGGATCAGCCTATTGGCCTACCTGGAGGGAGAAAATGGAGCCGGTGTCTCGGCAGGGCCGCTCGCCAAGGCCGCAATTGTTGCCGCCTATGAGGCTGAGTATGGGCTCACAGCGGACGAACAAAGCTGTCTTACGTTTCTCCTCTTCATTCATGCTGACCAGCGCTCGCACTTCACTCCCTTCGGCCTGTTCAGTGACGAACGGTATCATCTAGTCGACGGCAATGATCGAATCACCGAAGGACTGACACGCGAACTTTCAGGACAGATTGTGTATGGCTCAAGACTCATGCGAGTCCGCCAGTTGAGCGATGAACGAATCGAACTCACGGTTCAGCAAGATTCCCGTACCGTGACCTTCTCGCATGATGTCGCCGTGCTGGCCATCCCCTTTACGACGCTCCGCCAGGTGAACTTGGATGCTGGGCTTGGTCTCCCTCCCGCACAACGTGCTGCGATTCAGGGACTCGGGTATGGAACGAATGCCAAAATGATGATCGGTTTTTCAAGCCGACCCTGGCATACCTTGGGGAGTAACGGAACGGCGTATGCGGATCTCCTCAACGTCCAAACGACATGGGAAACCAATCCGACGTTGGGATCAGACAACCGCGGAATTCTCACCGACTATTCAAGCGGGCCCCGTGGGGCTGGACTGGACCCAGGTGCAGTCCAAACAAACGCCGCGCAGTTCTTACAGGATTTGAATCGAGTCTACCCCGGCACACTTGGAGCTGCGTCCAAGGATAGACAGGGACAGTACCGCGCACATCTCGAACATTGGCCGTCAAACCCTCTGATGAAAGGCAGCTATACCTGTTATCGTCCAGGCCAATTCACGACCATGGCAGGTTTGGAAGGCCTCCCGGCAGGCAATCTCTTGTTCGCCGGCGAACACACCAACTCGTTCTATGAATGGCAGGGCTTCATGGAGGGAGCGGCCCTTTCCGGCATTGCAGCAGCCCAATCAATTCTCACAACGGCTAAGCCTCGGTAACGCTCCTACGGTAAGTCCAGTGCCTTCTCGATCTCATACCAGACGCCCGCATCATCCAAAGAAAGAGAGCTTCCGTATTCTGCCGCTTGGCGACTCCGCGCTCACAATTGAGTTCGGGAACGAGATCAATTCGGAAATCAACTCCCGAGTCGTGGCATTCGCGAAGACGGTCTTCAACCAACATTGGCAAGGCATCCACGACATCGTCCCCACCTATCGATCGGTCACCGTTCACTTTGATCCGCTCCGATGGGATTCAGCCACGTTGGCCAAGAGACTCAAGACCTTCCCGCGACGAGAACCAGGCCAAGCTGACCCACAAGGCATTCTCCACGAAATTCCCGTCTTGTATGGCGGCGAATGGGGGCCTGACTTGGAAGCGGTGGCAACCTTTGCCGGTCTACAACCGGATGAGGCCAGCGCATTGCACGCGTCCATTCAGTACCGCGTGTATATGCTCGGATTCAGTCCCGGGTTTCCCTATCTTGGGCTCGTCCCTGAGCGGTTGGCCATGCCTCGCCGTTCAACCCCGAGGACGACAGTCCCGGCTGGATCAGTCGGCATTGCTGATCACCAGACGGGAATTTACCCCATCGCCACACCAGGCGGCTGGCAACTGATTGGTCGAACACCGATCGCCATGTACCGCAAGGGCAGAGCCGATCCCTTTCTGCTGAAACCAGGGGACATCGTTCAATTCAATCCAATCGACCGTCATGAGTTCGATCGTCTCAGCCATGAGAGCTTGCATGGCAACGATTGATTTAAACAGTGACATGGGCGAGTACGAGGGTGAAACGTATCACGCTCTTGAAGCTCAGCTCATGCCGCTGATCACATCGGTCAATATTGCCTGCGGCGTACATGCCGGCAATCCCTCACTTATGCTCCGCACCGCGAAGCTTGCCGCACGATCCGGAACGGCAATCGGCGCCCATCCAGGATTTCCCGATGCACAAGACTTTGGGCGCCGCGATCGCCGGACTTCCGCCAACGAAGTTGAAGGGTTCGTGTCCTCACAGCTGAAAACGTTGGCCGAAGTACTGGAGTCGGAGCAACTGACACTCAGCCACGTCAAGCTTCATGGGGCTCTCTATAACTTGGCGGCACGAGATCGTAGAGTGGCCGATGCCGTTGCACGAGCCGTGGTATCATTCGATTCTCACCTGCTACTGTTTGCCCTTGCTGGATCGGAACTGGTAACAAGCGGGAGAACGGCTGGACTGACTGTGATTCAGGAAGCCTTCGCCGACCGAGCGTATCAGTCCGACGGCACCTTGGTTCCTCGCTCACACCCTCATGCGCTGTTACAGACTAAGCAACACATTCGTCGGCAATTGCGCGAGATCCTCAACGGCTCTGTCACCAGCATTGATGGACAGCAAATAGCGATCCAGGCCGAGAGCCTGTGCGTTCACCTAGACACTCCCCAGGCAGTTGAATTCCTCCAGCTTATTGGACAAGAGATTCAATCGGCTGGAGTTCGCATTGCGAAGCCGCTTCAGACATGATGAAACTCCAGCCAGCCGAGATCCTTGTCCTGAAAAGCGGCTGGCTGACCACCATACAAGACCTGGGGCGCCACGGCCATCAACACTATGGCGTGTCCGTCTCAGGAGCAATGGACTCCTTCTCCATGATCGTTGCAAATCGGCAGGTTGGGAATCCAGACCAGGCGGCGGTACTTGAGCTCACCCTAAAAGGGCCGGAACTCCTGTTCAAGCAGGACACGGTCATCGCTATCACCGGAGCGGACCTCTCCCCTACCCTTGATGGTCGTAACCTGCCGATGTGGAGAAGTATGCTGATTCCGCGTGGTGGTCAATTGCGCTTCGGCATGCCACGAGCTGGAGCTCGTGCGTACCTCGCGATCGCCGGCGGCATCGACGTCCCTTTGGTACTGGGCAGCCGCGCAACCCACTGTGCAAGCGAAACAGGGGGACTGCATGGGAGGCCACTGACACAAGGGGATGTTTTGCGAGGTGGAAAACCAGCCCTACTCATTACCCAGCCAATCGGTACAGAATTCCCCGCCCCACTCCGTCCTCGCTATGAACGCGTTGCAACCCTGCGCATCATTCCTGGTCCACAGCAGATGTTTTTTGAAACGCACTCGCTCACGACCTTGACGCAGACCCCCTATACCGTCTCTCCTCAATCCAATCGCATGGGTTATCGCTTGGCCGGCCCCAAGATTGTCCAGAAAGACACTGTTCCTTTTATCTCGGACGGCACAGCCACGGGATCCCTACAAGTGCCCTCCGACGGGCAGCCAATCCTCCTTCTGGCTGACCGACAGACCACCGGAGGCTATCCCAAAATCGCTGTCGTGATTTCAGCCGACCTTCCCCTTGCCGCACAATTGGCTCCTGGCGACCGCATTCGATTTGTTCTGTGTACCGTGGCCCAAGCTCAACGTCTCTTGCGAATGCAACATGCCCAACTTGACGCGGCCTTACCCCCATGTGACAGGCGCTACATATGATTGGCTGGCACAACCTTACAATCACCAGCCATCCTGGTATCAACAGCTCAAACTGACTCCCCACTTCTCACTGAACTCATACTGAATCTATTCAGATACACTCTGAGTCAAAAGAGATACACCGCGCACGGTTCTTGATATACGCCACCGTCATCATTCTTTATCAATTGTTCCGATTCTCTCTGCATCCCGATTGGCCCGTTCCTTGCTAAATTAGTCCTTGCTAAGCCAAGGAATGAAAGGACTATTTCTATGCGTACATCATTGTGGTTGAGCGCTGGATGGTTATTACTATTGCTCGTAGTGAGTCTGAGCGCCGATAAAAACTCCTTGCGGCAAAACGCACCAGTAGATGCAGCAATCCGTCAGTCTTCAGGCCTGACGCCTGTCTTGAGCCAAGTTCACGATACTGACATGAGATCAAAGACCAGACCAGGCGGCCGCTGCGAAGATCTAGCACCGACTAGTCCCCTGAGCTCACAAGCCTGCCACCAGGAATCACTCGTGCGGTCGAAGCAGACGGTGACGCTTACGCAACGGAATTCAATGGCTCAACCCCTCCGGCTGAAAGGAGACAGACGACATGGGCAAGCTGACGATCGATGGAACGTTAGACCTGTCACAGTTCTGGCCGATAGGAGAATCTGATGCCGATACGACGAAGATTGTGCTGACAGTCTCTCCTAGTGCCGTCCAATACCAACCAACCGATGACGTTCCACGCCCCACCACGAAGTATGCCGGTGCCTGTGTCAAATCGTTCGACCAACTGAAGCCGGTCATTAAAAATGGGAAAATCACCGTGCGGCTACAGGGAGTCGACGCACCAGAACTGCACTATCAACCGCAATCCATGAAGGGGAAGACCTACAAAGGTCAGCCGTTTGGCAGCCTCAGAGGATCCGGACTGGTCAAAAAATATCGCCAGCGTCAGGCAGAAACCGCCACGGTTCGACTGGGCCGCTATCTCAGCACGTTCGGCACGTCTCCTCTCCCCTGTCGATTTCAGACAGAGGTGACGGATCATGAAGGTCCGGCGGATGCCGTAGATAAATACGGGCGATTCGTCGGCAATGTGCTCGTCAACGAGATCGACATCAATCTGGAGATTCTCAGACAAGGTCTCGCGATCGTGGCGTTGTATAATTCAATGCAACCGGCCGAAATGGAGGCTTGCCTGGAGGCGTGGGCGATCGGAAAAACTGCCACCGACGGTGTAGCACAATATCAGACCCGTACGATTGGTGAGTTCGATCCTCAACTCCTCTACCAGCCGCCGGCAACCGCCACTCTCACACCGGAAAAGACCAAAAAGTTTATCCACCCCAAGCTCTACCGTCGGCAATGTACCTGGTGGGCCTATCGCAAACTTGGCACGTTCAAAGGCGGGTTCGATACTTATCTCAGCCTGTTCCCGGATGATGTATTCTTCGAAAGGGCCAGCATGCGTGATGAGGGATTCTTGGCTGCAATTCCGTTCCAGATCGAACAGATGGTGAAAGGCGGCCGGAAGGTCATCTATGCCCCAGATGAAGTCGTCTTTAAAGAAGCCGGCTCACAGCTGTTTACTACTGATGGGCAAGAAATACGTGAGTGGTAGGTTCGCTGGCCTCAGAAACGCCTCTCACTTCCTGGCATTCAGAAAGTGAGAGATAGGAACATAGCTGGTTCACCACTCCCTTCTCGATTGCCGTTGCATACAGACAAATCACTTATGAATCCCTTAGACCTTGTGGTTGATCTCCTCTGCCCGTCTCGCTACGATGTCACTTCATGCGAACCTATACATGGAGAACAGAGTTCCTATTGTTGGTGCTGATTGCCTCACTAGCCGGTTGTGCCACCGGGCACTACACACCGCTTGGTGAGGCTGGAGATGATGTCATTGAGCAGCTCAAAGAGAACGCGTACCGGGTGGAATATCGGACGAGCGCCTTCACGTCGCAAGCACAGCTGGAGGAGTATCTCCGCCGCCGTTGTGCAGAGCTGACACTCCGCGAGGGGTACGATTACTTTTACCAAGGTGGGCGATTAGATGTGTTGGGGCTCTGGCGCCGAACAGCCATGACGGTGACACTGTACAAAAACCCAAAACCCGCGGGGGTTCCGGATCTGCTAGATGCCAAGGAGGTATTAGCAAAAGCTCCGACATGCCCTACCACGCAATAAGCCCGTCTAGACCAACACCGACTCTCAAATCCGACCTGGGTCCCACCTCGTGATCAGTGGAGCCCAGCATCACACCTATGGCTAGAACACAATCGTCCAGCCTTCCTGCTGCGCCTGCTGCGCCGTATACGACACCCCGTCCACTTTCAATCCTTTGCGACTGAGCAGCGTGATCATGCCTCCCTTATTCCCGAGTTGTACATCTTGTGACAGCTTGACCGTGATCGCGGCACCGGAGTGAATCGTGCCGGATAGCGTCATTTTGTTTTTCAACCGGTCTGCGATCTGCCAGCCTGAAAGATCAATGGCAGTCGGTGACGCATTGAGCAGCGTCACCGTTTCCCGTTCTGGAGAGGGACCACCCGGGTTCACCAGCGCACCGACGATTCGGATGACATGATCCAGCTCGGTCGGCACATCGACAATGGCGTGGCCGGTATGATCATCGGTATGCCAGGCTTGAGACTGAAACGCCAGAAACACTGCAACCCATTGTTGAGAAGAAGGGAAGTGAAACATCAGGGCTCCGTCTTGCCACACGCCATCGTCACTTTTGTGGGACATGTCATTTCCCTGATTCATATGAATGTCATGAATCCCATTCCCTGGTCGAAATCCAAAAATCTTGTCCGCTTTCCCGCCCTCCGGCCCCCAGCGCTCCCCAAACGCATAGACACGGGCATCCTCTTCCTGCATGGCACGCTTGACGTAATGTTCAATGCGATCACTGAGATCATTGTCCGGACCGGGAAGATTCGGGGGAAGCAACCGCATATCCGATCGATCGAAGAGATTGCCGCGAATGAAGTCCACGGCTTGTCCACCGGGCTTGCTCGACAGCAGGGTAAACTCATCCTCCAGGCTTGGTAGGTTGGCGGTGATGGGATGGTGGAAACGGTCATCGACCAGAAACAGCAGCTCGGAGGGGCTGAGCTGAGACTTCACATTGACCGCGATGCGGTAGTGCGTTGAGCCAGCCTGGATATGAATCTGATAATGAGGAGAGGATTGGTCTTCTTCCCGCTTGGCGGCAATCGCTCTCCCTTTCAATACTCCGTATCGTTTTAGCGGCATGTATCACCTCCGTCTTCGACTCCCGGGGCATCTACAAGATGCCGGCCGGTCACTCTAGTTTCATGTCGTGCGTTCGAAGCATGCTCCAACCTTACTCACCAGCCCATCCCCATGAGGACCTCTTGCAGCAAGTTGTGAGCCACATCGATGGAAGTCAATATCTCCGCGGTGTTTACAGAATACCGCCTTTGACAGAGGACCAAACTGTATCGATTTGGATAGCATGCCGTATCGAATCAGATACACGACCTCCATCCGATGCGGGCGCAGCAATCCAATTAGGAGAGGACCACGCATGTCCGTTTTCTTGGTATCATGACGTCCATTTCCGCTTCGAGGTCTATCAACTACTCGTAGACTGGCTGGAAGGCTTCTTTCGGATGTGAATAGGGGGAGGGTCGGGATGCGAGACCTGTCTCGTTGGTCAAAGCTGTTTGGGCTGACACTCGCTGTGATCTTGGTCACAGGCTGTGGAGCGTCACAGTCGCATGGGGCCGACGACACGACGAGTTCACCGAATGGGCAGAGCCCACAAGTGGATTACCTGAACAAGAAACTCATTGAGGTCTTTGGGCCACTGCCGGCCATCGCCTCCACGCCGTTTCTGGGTCTCGCGGTCTTAACCGGAACGGCGTTGCTCGTGGATGAGCCGGTGTTTGCCAAGTCGGAATTGCGGCTCCTCCAGCAGATTCGACAAAATTCGTTGGTCCGTCAGGCCAAACAATACGTAAATTGGTGGGTGTTTGGCACGTTCGCCCTCCTCGCTGGGCTCACCTGGCTGGTCAACTCAGGAAAAATTCGAGGAGCCTTTGGCAAGTTCGTCCGTATCGCCGAGGACATCGCCGTCGGCCTCATCTACCTCATGATTGGCGCGGACGCCCTGACGCCAAACGGTCTGACGGCATCTTCGTCGGCGCTGCATGCTTCCATCGTGCAGGCCGGTCTATTCTCGGGCTTTGAATCCAGCACGGTCATCCTGATTCTGGCCGCGCTCATCTCGCTGGTCACGATGATGCTCACCCGGTTGGCCTTGGATGTGCTCATTTGGCTGAGTCCCGTGCCATTCATCGATCTGCTCTTCGAGACCTGCAAGGTCGTGTTCTCTCTGGCCTTCCTGGCCATTTACTTCTTACTGAGCCCCCTGGTGGCGGCGATTCTGGGCATCTTGCTCTTGGTTCCCTGCATCATCCTCCTGCCTTGGGCAATCCGGCTGTTACGTTTTGGCTATCGCATCGTGATCTGTCCGATTCTGGCGCAATTTTCAGCTGCGTTCGCTCCGAAGCTGATTGAACCGGATTTTTCAGATGCGGCCGCAGCCCAAGAGGTCTTGCTTGCCTGCCACGCCTCTGTATTGAAGGCTCGTGGCTTCAAAAAACGAGAAGCCGTCGCGCTCTTCAATGCCACCGGTCAACTGACGGTGCGTCCGCTTCGCACAAAAAGACGAACGAGACAGCTGAGTGAAGGGAATGAGCAGGTGCTGCTGGGTCGTGCCTTAGCCTGGATTGAACTGCGTGTGGTGAACCAGGACGGACAACTCCTAGACCAATACGCACTCCCGCTGTCGATGATGAAGGACTTTGACCGACTGCTGGTCCTGCTCGGTGCAACAGACGCCGGTGAGTTCGGAGCCATGAAAGCCATCCGGATGCTGGTGAAGTTACCAGAAAGCGCATCGTCTTAAATTGTCTGGTCGATGCCTCGACGTCATTAGAGATTCCCGAAGTCTCCAGTCCTATTCCAACACCAATTTCCAGACGCCAATAAATCCTCACTGAATATCCATTCGGATACGCGCTGGATCGAAACAGATTCACCTCGTAGGAATTTTTCTGTATAGACGGCATCGCAATCCTTTGAAATTCACACAATTCTCCGAGATTCCTCGTGGCCCGTTCTTTGCTGAGACCGTTCAGGTGTGAGGCGGTATGAGGGCAATCAGTGGATATCGACTGTGAGTAGATGCTGGAGGGCACTCCTACTCATCTAATGTTTGCGATAGGTCCAAATAGACCAAAGGCCCAACAATAAAGTGGAGGTATTTATGGCCCCTATTGACGAGACCGCAGACCTACAGAGTCTATTCGATTCAGTGCCGATCCAAGGTGGTGGAGATGTGTTTCTGGAGGCTCGACAGTATTTCATTACTGGCAATATCCACATTCGTAGGCCCGTGCGCATCCATGGCAAGGGAGCCAGCAGCGGCAATGGCGGAACCAAGTTTCTTTTCTCGGCTGGAACGGGTGTGATTTTTGATTGGTACAACACGCTGGGTACAGAGAACCAGCGTGCCGATGGTGCCATTTTGGAGAATGTCGAAATTATCTCTGACGATCCCTCGCTTGCAGATAATCACGGGATTCAGATCAAGGCCCCAAACGTCACTTTGCGCGATGTGACGGTGCGCCAGTTCTCTGGCAACGGTGTGAACATTCATGCCAGCATGCCCAATTCAAATGCCAACACCTGGCGGATGGTCAATGTGTGGGCGACGCTCTGCAAGAACGGATTCTATTGCGCTGGCTCCGATGCCAATGCCGGAATTGCCGTGGGTTGCTCAGCCACTGATTGCAAAGATGTCGGCTTCTGGGATCATTCGTTCCTTGGCAACACCTGGATCGGTTGTCATGCGGACAGCTGTCCCGGTGCGGGATATCGAGCCGATTCCCTCACAGCATGGGCGACACTCGTTGGCTGTTATGCTGAAATGAACTGTGGTCCCACCCAGCTTAGCGGCGCAGCGGTGTGCATTGGAGGAGCACAAGCGGCAGGCATACGCGGCACAGGGTTCTTTGCCGCACGCACCGCAGATGCCGAGGTCGGTACGCTCAACGAGCACGCTGTGTTGTGCGCTGGCCTAGACACAGACCACCAGCCGCTTGCACTTTTACGTGTGGGCAGCGACATCGACAGTGGCAGTGGTGGGTATTACTTCGCATTCACGCATCGTTTGGCGCCAGGACGAGTAGCCGATCCGTTGTATTGTGGCAACTTTGTTGGCCCAGCTGCAGGGGCCGGGGGGTGGGAGCGGCCGGACGCTAAGGCGTGGATGGGCTTCTCACGAAACCCAGCCGTCAGCCCGCCAACACGCATCGCGCTTACATCCACAGCGATTGACACCTTAGCCCTGATACCCGCAAGTGCGGTGGGCCCGCCTAGGCTTGCGACACCTGGAGCGATGTGGTTGCAAGGATTTCTGCTTGGAGGATGGGCGAATCCGTCGAATCCCGTTCCTGTATTCATGACTTCTGGTCTCGAAGGTGCGTGGGCGACTGGGCTGAGTGGCGTGTGGCAGACCGGCGACATCGTATTCAACGTTGGGCCGACTGGTCCACTGGCATGGCGCTGCACAGCTCCTGGTACCGATCTCCAGATGACTGATAATATCATTGCCGAAGTTGATGGTGGTCCGTTCCTATGGATCCATGATGGCCCAACTGGGCAACCGCGACACACCGACGCAATTCGTGTTGGTCAGGTCGTCACTGTTGGATCCACGCGTCGCACCGTCTCAGCCATCGACGTCGACGGCATACCTGGCAAGATCCACACCTGGGAACTTGGTGGGTTCCCACTCGAATGCCAAGGACTTCCTGTTCGGTTCTCACCTCCAGTAATGGAGGCTCGTGGATAAAAGAGAAAAATTGGGAGTCAAGTCTTGTGCTGTGCATAGACGGACGAAGGCGTGTTGTCCATCGCTATCACAGCTGCGGCTCAGTACGGCGGATGAAGATTGGGGGCAATAACTGTCTTCAAAAGCATGCGCGGGGTCCAGACTTTGGAGTTAAGTCTTGCAATCACGCATCATGGTGAATGAGAAGCTCTGGAGCGCTGCGACTGGCATTCTCCTCTAGCTCATGCAGATTAGATTTCTACCGCCACACCGACCTCAACGGCCTGCTCGGCGAGAATATGGAAGGACGAACTCGCGCGTTGAGCGTTGCAGCTGAATGGAGCAGAGAGGCGATACAGGAGTCGCTTCCTAAAACAAGAGTGGGGCGGATGGGACAAGAAACTGTTACGCTGCCCGCGCAGCCGCTTTTTCCAGCAATTCATGAATCAGCGTTTGATAGGGTTTCCCTTGCTTGGCAGCCATCTTTCGCAAGGTGGACAACAGACGGGGCGATAGTCTAATGGCAATTAATTGCTTGGCCAGGCCAGTCACAGGCCGTCCGACTGGGCGCATCCGCTTCAGCTGCTCATTGGACAGTTCCGGGCTATCGGAGAAGTCGATCTGCGAATCGGGCATATGCCTGACGCTCCTTGCGGCTCGCTTGTCTGGCGCTGATGAGACGGATAGTTTCCTTTTCATGGTGCTTCCTCCTGAGCGTATAGATCACCAGCAGAATATGGCCTGTAACCGACCGTGCAAGTCGTTTTCGACGATGTTCCTGTTGCGAATGCGCGATGTCCTCGCCATCGAGGCCATTGGGATCACCAAATGCCGTGACCGCCTGTTCAAATGAAACCCCGTGCTTCTCATAGTTGGCAATAGCCTTCTGGATATCCCACTCAAACACACCAATGTATATACACTATTAGATGATGGGTCACAAGACGGGGCGTGTGAGTATTGGATCGTTGCCCCATGCCTGTTAGATCTCCACCACCACACCGATCTCGACGACTTGGTCGGCGGGAATGTGAAAGAATGAACTCGCGCGTTGGGAGTTGCGGCTGAGAAAGACGAAGAGCCGTTCTCGCCACAGCGCCATACCAGGCTTCGGTGTCGCAATGGAGTTTACACGACTGAGAAAGAAGGTCGCCCCCTCAAGATCCACCTCAAGTCCCTGTGACCGACAGGCCGCAAGTAGGCGGGTAATATCCGGCGTCTCCATGAATCCGTATTGCACCACAACTCGACGCACACCCGGCGCAAGAGGTTCAATGCGCACGTGATGGCTCCCGGTCACGGTCGGAACGCGGGAAGTCGTGGTCGTCAGAAAGACCAGCTGCTCATGGAGCACCTTGTTATGCCGGACGTTCTGCACAAACGAGGGTGGCGTCAGGTCAGGAAACTGCGTTAAATAGACAGCTGTCCCTGGCACGCGAGTCAGCGGTTGATCCAGCACCTCCTTCAGGTAGGCGGTCAGCTGCGGCATCTTACTCCAGAGGTGCCTCGCGACGAGCCGACGCCCACCATTCCAGGTCGCCATCAAGAGGAACAGACCAGCACCAAAGGCAAGCGGCAACCAGCCACCATGCGGAATCTTTAAGGCATTCGCACCGAAGAATGAAAGATCAAGGGTCAGGAAGAACCCAGTGACAAGGGCCGCCAACGGCCAGCTCCATTTCCACTGCCGCCGCACCACGACGAAAATCAGGAGCGTAGAAATGACCATCGTGCCGGCCACGGCGATACCGTAGGCAGCAGCCAGGTTGCTGGAGGTGCCAAAAAACAGCACCAAACTGATGGTCCCAATCAGCATCAGGACATTCACGGCAGGCACGTAAATCTGCCCGATCTGGGAGGCGGATGTGTACCGAATATCCATACGCGGCAAATAGCCTAACTGAATCGCCTGCTGCGTGAGCGAAAAAGCACCGCTCAGCATCGCTTGCGACGCGATGATCGTCGCCATGGTCGCGAGCACGACCAACGGGAGCAGCAGCCATCCTGGCGCCAACAAGTAGAAAGGATTAGCGACCGCATCCGGTTGGCGAACCAGCAGGGCCCCTTGTCCAAGATATTGCAAGACGAGCGACGGCAGCACCACGCTGTACCATCCGAGGCGAATGGGCCCTTTGCCGAAGTGTCCCATATCGGCATACAAGGCTTCCGCGCCGGTCAGGACGAGAAACACACTGCCCAACACCGCAAACCCCTGCGTGGGATGGTCCAGCAGAAACTGCACGGCATGGGTGGGACTGAACGCCGTAAAGACCTCGGGAGTCTGCACCGCACTCCGAATCCCCAAGGCCGCGAGTGTGAGGAACCAGAGCAACATGATCGGACCAAACCATCCACCGAGCCGTCCCGTTCCATGCGCCTGGATCGCAAAGAAGACAAGCAAGACGGCAATGGCGATCGGCAATGTATACGGTTGATAGGCGGTCGTCTCGACCTCGATGCCTTCCACGGCACTCAAAATCGAGATGGCCGGCGTGATCATGCCATCACCGTAGACCAACGAGGCTCCGAGCAAACCCAGTGCGATCACTGGGCCAATTCTCAAGGGAAACGCGGATTCTTCCCGATGGCGCTGCCCCAGGGCCATCAACGCCAAAATGCCTCCTTCACCCTGGTTGTCAGCCTGCATGACAAAGAGCAAGTACTTGACCGTGACGACCAACAACAGCGCCCAGATGATGAGGGAGAGCAGGCCTGTGATCGTTGCCAAGACAACAGGTAATCCATGCGAGGCATGGAAACATTCCCGTAGTGCATACAAAGGACTGGTGCCGATATCACCATAGACGACGCCGAGCGCAGCCAGTGCCAGGCCCGCCGTTGTCGATCGCTCGGACTGATTACTCATTGAGAAGAGAAACGAGGTGGTCGTGGAGAGTGGAATGACTTAGACGGTGAATGCTGCGCATATGGTACCGATCCTAGCCGGATCGCGAGCTCAGAACAAGGGTAGGGGTCAGTCACCTCCCTCTACCACCTCACACCGGGAACGGATATAGAAAGCATCCGGGTGACTACCCCAAGCCAACAACGCATGCCGTATCACTGTTGACTCCGTTTCGGTGGCCATCCTTCATCGAGAATCACGACCCGATGCTGCTCAAAAAATGCTATCGAAATACCGACTGAAGCCAGCGGTCAGTTCGGTAGTACCGAACGCGTCTGACGATGCTGAGGCAATAACGTTCTGAAACCCGGCTTCCCGTAACAATCGGCCTTCCTTTCGCCCGAACCGTGTATCGTCACCATGGTATTGGATCACTCTCCCCCGTCAGCTTCGAAAACCTTTCGAGGTCATCCTTGGCCAGATAGTAGACCTCACTATCGCCATCCGCATCGCGCAACCCGATGACACGCCCCGGCTTGAGTATGCACCGCAGTTCTTCTAAGGCTTGCATTGGCTCGGTCAGCATCGCCATGTCCGACTTGAGATACGGCACGGAAAACGCAGCATCGTGAGCTGCGCTTCGTCAATCCTTGCAAGATCATTGGATCATAACCCACTGAGTAATATTCCTGCTGCGCCACTGGAGATTTTCAAGTCGCGCCTGTATGGGACAACTCCAATTCATTCAGATAGGCGCCAAACTGGTGATCCTCCAGCATCGCGCTAAGCCTTGCACAGACCTCCCCGAACAACGCAGCCCCACGTTGACTGGAAAAGTTGAGCATGCCTCCAGCGATCACCCAGGTCGTCAGCGGCGCACCGAGTCCAGCCTGAACGTCTCGCATGAGATCTCCTGCGTCATACCCGCTCACGCCATTGGCCACCAGGGTCTCGTGATACAAGGTCAGCAGCGACTGTTCTGTCGCACGACGTTGCTCCACGAGCAGAGACCCAGAGAGAAAGTAGGCCAGATCACGCGGACCGGTCGCACACCTGGCCACTTGCCAATCGAAGACCGTCAGTCTCCTTCCTCCAGGCCCAGAGGTAAAGGCGAAATTGTCAGCCCGGAAGTCGCCGTGGGTGAATGTTTGTGGTCTGCTTGCCAACTGCGCAATATAACGAGGCATGAGCTCGGCAAAGCGTCGAGCACTTTCCCGGATCACCGGCGTCATAATATTAGAGCACTGTTCCTCAAAACGTGGCAACATCGACCGATAGAGACTAATCCGAACTGCGGCTTCGTCGCCGAGGGAGCGCAACCATAGTAACTGCTTAAGGATGGGAGCCTCCCAATAATGGGCGTGCAATGCTCCAAGTTTCTCGACAACTAGCTGCGCGTCTGCGGAAGAGCAACCTGCAAGATTATCTCCAAACTCCGCGTGTCCAAGGTCCTCAAGCAATAAGAGACACTCACCACTCTCTTCGTTATAGAGGCTCAGATACGGCTGAGGAAGTGTGAGGGGACAACTCAGCAATGGCGCGATGTCTCGGTAAAACCCAAATTCAGTTTCATAAAGGCCCACCTGACGCAATTGATGCCGAACCGTGGGATTCGCCGACGACAGCTTTGCAAAGATAGTGGCTGGAGCACCGACTGTCTGTTGATCGTATTCAATACGCAGGCGGGCAGTTTGCCCCACAAAGCCACTGCCAGCCTCAATCGGGGACACGTGGATGCCCACTACCTTTGCATCCCTGAGCACCCCGGTACAGCGTAAGGCCCGCGTCAGCCAGTCGGAGGTGATGGCACTCGGTGTTTGAGGAATGATGAGATCGTCTATTTTCATAAAAAAGAGAGATTACCACAGCGCCACACAGATGAGTATCGGCGCCATAGAGGTTTTAAGTTGCGAGTGGCCTAGCCGCACAGAGTTGACACAACCCATCCGCCTGCGTACCCTCCCCCCTTCATGAAGGCCGTTCACACACGCACAATCATCCTTGCAGGTCCGCTAGGCGTCTTGGTCTTCATCAGTTGCACAATACTCCTGCTTGGCTGCGAATATGTCCGTCCGACCATGAACGTGCCCTTGTCCCACTGGGACCCAGCCTATGGCTACCGATCGACGAACCTGCCTCCATCCAAGATCGGCAGCTCGGACAGTCTGTTCATCGTCGCCTCGTTCTCAGGTGGCGGTGCGCGCGCATCAGCCCTCTCCTACGGCGTGTTGCAAGCGCTGGCACGAACTCCGATCGTCTGGGAGGGACGTCAAGAACGACTGATCGATGAGCTGAACATCATCAATGCCGTTTCGGGCGGAAGCTTCACTGCGGTGTATTACGCGCTCTATGGTGACCGTATCTTCCAGGATTTCGAGACTCACTTTCTCCGGAAGGATTGGGAGACCGAACTTCGGTCCAGAATTTTTCGTTCTCCGTCCAACTGGCTTCGACTCTGGTCTCCGTATTTCGGTCGCGCCCATATCTTCGCTGAGTTATTGGACGAGGCCCTATTCAATGGCCATACCTTCGGTGATCTCCTTGCCAAGCGCCAGCGCCCCATCATTAATTTGCATGCCTCCGACATGGCCTCTCTTTCACGCTTCGAGTTCAACCAACGGCAATTCAACATCATCTGTTCGGACCTCAGCCAACTCCCCTTGTCGGTCGCCGCCGCCTCCACGAGTGCACTCCCACTGCTGCTCAGCCCGATTTCGATTAAAAACTATGCCGGCGAATGTGGATTTCAGCCGCCGGCCAGATTGGTGGAGGAGCGGCCCACCGCATGGGGCCGCCAGCGCGCCAGGGAACTCCGGTCCTATCTCGACGCCAAGAAACGTCCGTACATTCATCTCTTGGATGGTGGGCTTTCCGACAATATTGGGATGCGCACTGTCTTGGAAACAACCACCCTCGTCGGAGATCTGGAGTCGACGTTCCAGATGCTCGGAGCCAAGAACATTCGAAAGCTGGTCTACCTCATGGTGAGCGCGGAAACCGCTCCGGATCTGACTCAATACCAGCTCAACGATATACCGGGTCTTTCGCGAGTGAGCCACGCGTTAATTGATATCCCGATCAACCGCTATTCCACAGACACGATGCAACTCCTAGATCAGGCCGTGCAGCAATGGCGCCTACAGCTCCGGCAGAGGCCCGATAGTGCTCCCAGCATTTTCGCGCTGGACGCGGATATCTACTTCATCAACGCGAGCCTGACAGAAATGACTGATCTGGAAGAAGAGGCGCGCCTTATGAATATCGCCACCAACCTCGCCTTGACCAACGAAGAAGTCGATCATCTGCTTCAAGCCGGATCGCGTCTATTGCGGAACAATTCAGAATTTCAGCGTCTGATCAGGGACCTTGCGCACGATGCCACAACGACTTCGACAACGTCCGACGCGCCTTAGCGCCGGCGAATGAGACTGAATCGACACCGCATGCGTAAGACGGCCAGCCCTAGTTTGCGATGCAGAGCGACACGGGGGAGATCCCGAAATCCGCTTTTCCATGGCGTGGTGTTGTCCATGCTCCTGTCGGGTTGTGGGGCCACGCAGCTCGGGACGTGCGCACCGCACGTAAAAGAAGAGGGGATGCCTGCCCGGAATTGGACCGAATGTTTTGAGCAACCCTTCTCGCACGCTGGAATCACCCATTCCGTGTTCTGCCTCAATGACGACACGGCCAAACCTCCGATCCTCTTACTCCACGAGATGACCGGACTATCCCCCGGAACGTTGGCCTATGCCGAGGAGCTCTCGAAAGATTTCACCGTCTACGTGCCATTGCTGTTCGGCGAGAAAGGCAAGTTCTCGCCGATACATGGATTGGAGGCGTACTGGTTTGGAGGCATCGTGGAATTTCTTCCTGGTGGGGAATGGGGAACGCCATCCCATGGAAGCGCGCCGATCGTCAACTGGCTGCGCGGCGTGGTCCAGACGATGGGAAACCGGCATGCGGGGCAGCGGATTGGCCTCATCGGCAATTGCCTGACCGGTCCCTTCCCCCTTGCCCTGTTGGATCATCCTCGGGTCACTGCAGCAGTGGTCGCCCAACCAGCGCTTCCCCTACGCTTCTGGAGGTACACGGACAATGACAAGGCATCCCTTGGGATATCCGAAGACGATCTCACGATCGCCAAAACAAGCACCGCCAAGGTGTACGGATTGCGGTTCGAAACAGACTGCATGGCTCCTCCTGAGAAACACAAGACCCTGAGCGACATGTTTGGCCATCGCTTCATCGATGGCGCCATCCCGGCCGGTGCCTATCAGATCGATGGCAAACCGACGCACGCCCATAGCACGCTGATTGGCTCGTGGAAAGAGCGAGCTCAGTCCGGAAAGGCCTCGCGTGACGCGAGAGAAGGAGTACGAATGTTTCTCCTGGAGGAACTCACCAAGCCTCGCACAGAAGGATGATGCATGATGATCCCCGACCGCCGTAGAATCCCATGACGTGGTGGTTCTCACGTTCAAAATTGATTGGATTCCTCTTGACCAATACACGCTTTCTATTGAAACTGCAGGAGGAGTCCGTTACAGTTTGCTCCATCATTGGCTTACCTTAGGAGAACACCATGCATACAAGCTTTACTCCATCCTTATTAAAGGGGATACTGACCGCTACACTCTTGCTCGGCATGACTCCTCACATCGCTCAGGCTCATCCCTCTGATGCTCATCCTTCCGATGCCGCCGATGGCGGATGGGTCCATGAAGGTATGGCTGAAGAAGGGAGAATCACAGGAGGGTTTCGTGTCGGACCAAGCTTCACCACACAAGGCTCCGGCGTATCTACCGTTGGCCCCTTGGTGAACTTCCAAGGCATGTATGGCCTCAACAAATGGTTCCGGGCCGGGATGATGCTGGAATGGGAAAATCATGGTGTCGATGATCCTGGGACCGGCTCCGTCAATACCGTCACCTTGCTGCCTGTTAACTTGGAGTATCGCCCTGGGCATTTTGGAAATCTGATTCCCTATGTCACAACCGGAATCGGTGTGAATATTAATACACATAACGTGTCCGACAGTTTTGCATGGCGGGTTGGCGGAGGCGTGGACTATGCCTTGACCAATTTACTCCCAGGAGCCCCTCAAGGAATGAAACTTAATGTCGAAACGGCCTGGAAGCGGAATCATGCAAATGGGGATGCTTCCACTATCGGATTGTTGTTCGGGGTACGCCACACCTTCTGAACAGTGTTCCTTCCCGCATGGGCCATGCCCATGCGGGAAGACAGATCAGACTAATCCAGCCCCCACTGGCACCAGCTCGATCCGCCGCTCCCCCTCGAAGACTTCTTACCGACCAGGCCGCTGACTACTCCCAGCAAAGATAATCCCTCGCACAGAATCATCGGCACAACCTGCCATTCATATGTATTTTCTGACTATGGCGTCGTAGCCCGAGCATTCTTCCGCCATTCCCATGGTGGGACCGGATCTGGATCAGCCCACAATCCCCTTTGGCCCTCTCGTGCCTCTTTCTCCAGCGCTTTCAGCTGGGTATCATCAGGGGCCTGCTTCCGATCCCACCAACACCAGCCCTGCTGTACCAACAGCTGGCTCATGTTCCTGTCATCGGGAAGGAGCACCTCAGCTACAACACGTCCCTGCTTGTCCTTACCATAGATCTGAAGCGTCACGTCCATACTAAACCCCAGGCCCGATGTCGCTTGTTTGGCCTGCTCGCTGTAGGGCTGGCCACTCCTTGGACAGGCAATGCCGTTCAAGCGAACTCGTTGCGCCTTTCCGTTTCGCACTACTTCAATCGTGCCACCATCAAGCACGGTTACCACCTGGCCACCGAAGGGGAACGCCACTCCTCCGCTCAGAAGCACACTTGCCAGAAGCGCGATGATCTGTAGGGTCGAAAGAAACAGCTGGGGCTTGGTCAAATGAGTCGTTTGTTGTGCCATACGTGCACCCCCTTCACCACATCTCGATTGACCCCTTGTGTACTACACGGAGGTCAGAGAAAGTAAGCCCCTGGAGGTGGCAACTTCCTTGACAGAAGCACGATGCGCATGAACGAGACTGTCGCGTACGCACGTCATGCCCTTCCCACGTGTCCCGCTGGGGCTTCCCGATGGCGCATGATCAATGTGCCTAAAACTTGGGCTGGAAGTTGGAATCGATCTCACTTATCATGTGCCCCGCACCCTGCCTGGAGGTCTCCATGGGCGCTAGCAGCATATTTCGACTCCTCATCCTGATCATTCCTCTCACCTGGGTGGTGTTTCGTCTCTTGCCTGCTGACCACTCGCGATCCAGCCATCTCCGAGGAGTCATGCAGTCTGCCGAAGAGTATAAATCCCATGAAGAAACCGACCTATTCTTACGTCACGAGTCCCTTTTCGAAACTCATTACCGGTCGCACTATGCGACCTCAGGGCAGACCTACCAACATTATCGACTAGCCTATAAATATGGCTTCGATCTCGCCCAGGATCGAGACAATCAGAAGATGGACTGGAAGCGTCTTGAACCGCTCGCGCGACAAAACTGGAATGAAGGTATCATGGGACCGTGGAACCAACACCAGGAGGCTATTCTCTACGGATGGGAACAGGGCATCAAGAACCACGGCGGATGAGGGTCGAGGCTACAATGCACAACCCGAGCCCCGACCGACATCCCCATGCGTGACAAAGACCTCCAGATGAGGAATAACCGCGCCTGCTGACCGGGCCATTCGAGAGAGGCACCTCTCTCATGTTCCGTTCATTTCTTCGCCTCAGCTCTCCAAGAGCACGTGCTAATTCCGAACAACATGAAGAGTGGGCAAAACCCCACCGCTCCGGTAAGCAACAGGATAGCCCCGACGGTAAGAGCCGCACCTGCCATGCCAGTGGAAAGACCCGCAAAGAGACCGATCAAGATCGCCACTGCCCCGAGGCCCATCCGTATGGGCCTTTCAACACCGCCCACATTGCGGGTCATGGCTACACCTCCTTGTTCAATCGTTCCGATGTTCGAATGCACTCCACACAATTTTCCTGGTGATCGCGCTCTGCATCGCGACTATTTCATTGCGTGATCTTGGCGGCAAGCACATCAACCTGTTCAATCTTTGGTGGTTCCGCCAACAAGTCCGCAGCCTTCGCCATCAGAGCCGCAGCAATTGCCCCCCCAAGATGAGCCTTTCGACCTGCCTCATCGGCAAATGCATCGAAGATGCCGAATGTCGACGGTCCCAACCGTAACGCAAACCAGACCACGGTCGCAGCCTCCTGATTTGCTAATGCCAGTCCACTTTCGAGGAAGCTGGCAACTTCGGCTTCCTTTCCCGGTTTAGCCTGCAATCGCACCAACAGTCCAACACGTACCATGATGTGCCTCCCGTTCTGAATGTGTGAGTCGTACCGTGCACATTCTAGCGTCGCCCTCGTCGATGAACTAGTGGCAGGAATGACAATTATGATACAGTTCTCGCCATGCGCATTTATGTGTTGACGCTGCATGACGTCTTCGATACCGGATTGGCGACCCTGCTCGACACCTTCAGCACGGCGAACGCACTGGCGGAATCCACGAGGACATCATCGACGCGTTTCGAGGTGACGATCATCGGCGTCCGACCTTGTGTGCGCACAAGTCAAGGGCTCTCCGTACCGGTACGGCTGGCCACACGGCTTGCGCGCCCTGATGTTGTGCTTGTCCCTGCCGTCGGAGCGAAAATGCCGGAGACATTGCGAGTGGCACTGGAACGACAAGACACGGCGGATGCACAAACTCTTTTACGGAATTGGTTTGACGCCGGCACACTCGTTGGAGCCGCTTGCACGAGCACATTTGTGCTCGCCGGCTCGTCCCTCCTCAATGGCCATCACGCAACGACGTCTTGGTGGCTCGCCCCGTTCTTCCGTGAACGATACCCACATGTCGTACTGGACGAATCACAGATGATCGTCCATGCCTCACGGTTGGTCACCGCCGGTGCGGCATTGGCCCATCTTGATCTCGCGCTTTGGCTGGTACGTCGCCACAGCCCGGCACTGGCGACGTTGACGGCACGCTACCTGGTCGTTGACCCGCGACCATCACAGGCGGCATTTGCGATTCCCGATCATCTTGCACACTCAGATCCTTTCGTCGAACGCTTTGAACGATGGGCTCGTCGACGATTGGCCAATGGTTTCTCCCTCGACGATGCCGCTCATGCGGTCGCCACGAGTCCACGAACGCTGACACGCCGCCTCCAAGCGGTACTAGGCAAATCCCCGCTCGCATACTTTCAAGACCTTCGCGTGGAACATGCGATTCATCTGCTTCAGACCAGTACGAAGAGTGTTGATCAGATTGCGACTCAAGTCGGCTACACAAGCGGGGTAACACTGCGGACGCTCATCCGGCGTAAGATCGGCCGTGGCGTACGTGAGCTGCGGATTCGCACATGATCAAGTTCCCGGCCCTGATGGTCGGAAACTTCAGACAGATCATATATCGTCCATGTAGTTCGCATTGAGAAAGAACATGCTGGCAGGAGCCAGTGAACTACACCAATTCGGTGAATCCGGTCACAGCCACGCTCAGTGGACAGATAGTTCACAAGCGAGACTTACAAAGAGTATTCTTCTGGCTACCGTTACCTCACGACCCTCCAGGCCGTCACATCCTCCCCACAGCTTTATGCGCCAAGGCCTTCAGTTTCGCTTCGTCGCCTGCGCCTTCCCTGATCGAAAGTTGCGCCAATACCGCCCCTTTCCTCATGGTGAGTTCCAGCGAACCGAGGTCGAGTCTGCCTCGCTCCATATAGGCCTCCTCCCCGAAGCCACCCAACGGCACCGGCTTTTTCGCATCCTTCCGCATGAGTGCGAAGGCATCGCCTGGACCAATCCAGATTTCAAACTCGTCCTGGCCGTTGGTAAATTCGTACGTGCAGGACTTGGCATCGGCCAGAGTTTCGCCTCTTGGCGCCCCTTTCAGCTTGCTGATGACTTGCTCGACCTCTGCTGTCGTCACTAATGTGCAGGGATTCAGACCAGGCGGGGCAGCACTGACCGGAAGACTCATGACCATCACCGGGATCATGCACAATACGACACGCCCTATCCAACGAAATACAACAAAATCCATACACCTTCTCCTTCCTGTGGAAATTGCATGCGAAGGCCCGGGGGGAGCCACGCGACCGTGGGCTCTGTTATTTCAACGATGCAAAGACCCGCGCGGTTCAGATTTTAAGTGAAGAGTCTATGCTGGCTGTGGGAGGAACGCAACGAGCGCATGTGACGGAAAGAGTTTCTTACTGAGAGAAGTATGGCGGTGAGCCCGCACGGTCCATGATGGGTCATGACGAAACCAGCAAGATGGGTACGCAGAGTCCCAGGAAACCGCTTCTAAAATCAACCTGATTAAAAAAAGCCGTCCGCATTTCTGCTACGGCGTTCCTTCCTGAACCCGATCAGCGGTACGACCCGCCGCTTCACTCAGCGTTTGTTCCACCCCGCGAGCCTTGTCCATCGGCGTCTGGATGGCATCGACAGACTGACGGACCGCTTGATCAACGACCGAAGGCGACCGTGAAGCCTGCGACTTCTCGGTCGGAGTCTCGCGTTGACAACCATCCAACCCAATCATGAGGACGAGTATCAACAGCGGAAGGACTCGCTGAGATCTGATGGTCATACGCACCTCCATCCCCTCAATACTCCAACTTGATCTGTTTCAACCGCCGGAACTGAAGGCTTGATGGCCCCATACCGCCGACATTCCAACTCACCCTCCTGTTCGTGTCCACATTCGGGACAAGCGAAGGCCCCGGCGCACATGAACGACAAAGATGGTTCCAGCATACCTGTGACGGTACGATGGAACGGGACGGAGCGCAAAATATTTATTGAATCCGTCGACCGTGCAAAGATCCGCCAGGGCCGCACAAGATCGCTGCACATGACAGTCAGCGACTGTACAACTATACTCGTCTCAATCTCATCCCGCTCTTTCCCATGCTCCCCCACACTGCGTAGGAACGACAACACTGTCGACACATAGCCGGTAGCCGGCCGGCACCTGGAGCACGGCAGAATGCTTGGTTCACCTAACTTGCCATCCAACCCATCTCGTCGAACCCGAGCGTCGCCACTGCTTTCAACCTCACCTGGAATCAGGCGTACGCTAAGGCAACCCGGATATTCATCTCGGAGTCATGCACAATTCAATGACCAATCTGTACGGTTTTTAGGGCAAGAGGATTGACAATTTCGTTCACCTAGGATACTGCTCCCATGAGAACCGTAAGGGAGAAGAACCTTCCCCACAGACTCGCAGAAATACTCAGGCCCGTCCAGCATGCCTGATTCAGAATGCCGCACGCTCCATGACGTACTCGACTCGCGGGAGCAATCCATTAGATGATTAGGAACCAACGCTATCTTGATGGAATTGATCAACCCGGAGCGGCCTCCCGCATTCTCTCAAATATGACGCAATCCTGATCAGGGAAGGGAGGCGCAACTCCTGTCGTTCTGGAAGACCTGTCATGAGGAAGCAGATAACGTCTTGGCTCGTGAAAAGGAGAGCGATCGATGAAAACATTGGTCTTAGCCAATCAGAAGGGCGGCGTAGGGAAAACGGCGATTGCCTGCCAACTTGGGTACTTCCTCGTCGAAATGCTCAAGAAACGGGTCTTGATCATTGACTTGGACCATCAGGGAAACACGTCGAAAAATATCGGCACTTCCAGGCTGGCCACCATCTCCTCCATCACGGCCAACCAACTGTTGACGGAGCCGGTCACCACCATTGAGGGTGGAACGTTTGTGGTGATTCCCTCGCATACCGACCTACTTAAACTCGAACGACGAGAAGAGGATCACAACCAGTTCGCCAACAATCTCCGACTGTTCCTCAACGAAATGGACGACCGGTTCGATGTGGCCATCATTGACACGAATCCGAACCCGGATATCCGCGTGCTCGCGTCACTCGTGGTGGGTGACTTTGTGCTGTCGCCTATTCAACTGAATCAAGAAGCGGTTGATGGCATCGCGG